>JADMIO010796502.1_pt1 | contig 69243 bp, 60 predicted proteins | sample 8958161 | NCBI WGS metagenome assembly JADMIO01 (sample SAMN16585339, study PRJNA669376) | soil metagenome | isolation source: Crop rotation soil | place: USA: Cullars Rotation, Alabama | collected 2011 | reverse complement strand
CTTTCCTCATCGCTCGCGGCCGGGGCGGTCGTGGGTGCCGCCTGGACGATCGTGCCCGCATTCCTGCGCGTCCGCTTCCGCGTGCTCGACGTCATCAGCACGATCATGATGAACTTCGTCGCGCTCTACGCCGTGTCGTATCTCGTGCGCGGGCCGTTGCAGGAGCCGCTCCACATCTATCCGCAGTCGAGCGCCATCCCCGATGCCGCACGGCTTCCGATCGTGATCCCGGGTACGCGCCTGCATCTCGGCTTCGTCATCGCGCTCATCGCGGCCGCACTCCTGTGGCTCGCGCTCGCGCAGAGTGCGGCGGGGTTCCGCATCCGCGCCACCGGGGCAGGGCCGGCGGCGGCGAGGAGCGCCGGACGCATCGACGTGGATCGCGTCACGCTGCGCGTCTTCCTCGCGAGCGGCGCGCTCGCCGGGCTCGCCGGCGCCGTCGAGGTATCGGGGGTCACGTACGCGCTCTACGAGAACATCTCGCCGGGATATGGCTACACGGCGATTGCCGTCGCCTTGCTCGGCGGCCTCCACCCCGGGGCGGTCGCGCTGAGCGGCATCTTTCTCGGTGCGCTCGAAGCCGGGGCAGCGTCGATGCAGCGCGATGCGGCGGTGCCATCGGTGCTCGTCGGCGTGGTCGAGGCGTGTGTGATCCTCGCCGTGATCGCCGTTCGTGTCCGCCGCATGCCGTCTGCCGCGGATGGCGCCCCAGACGCCGGCGCCAGCGGGCAGCCGGCTGTCGCCCTGGCGTCGCCGACGGAATCGTGACGCTCCTCGTCGCGTTCCTCCAGGCGACGCTCCGCACGGCGACGCCACTGCTCTACGCAGCGCTCGGGGAGACGATCGTCGAGCGCGCGGGGCTCATCAACATCGGGCTCGAGGGTGCGATCATCGCCGGCGCGTTTGCGGCGGTCGCGACGGCGACGCACGGCGGGGTCCTTGCCGGCTTCGTGGTGGCGGGAGCGGCCGGTGCGGCGACGGCCGCGATCCTCGCGCTGTTCGCCGTGCGCCTTCGTGCCGATCAGATCATCACGGGGACGGCGATCTCGCTGCTCGGGCTCGGCGCGACGGGCCTTCTCTATCGCCTCGTCTTCGGCACGACCGGCGCGGCGTTACGCGTGCCGACGCTCGCGCCGGCGGCCATCCCAGGGCTCGCCGCGATTCCCATCGTTGGCCCGGCACTCTTCACCCACCCGGTCACGACGTACGTCGCCTTCGCGCTCGTGCCGGTCGCCTCGTGGTGGCTGTTCCGGACGCATGCCGGTCTCGCCCTGCGTGCGGTGGGAGAGAACCCCGCTGCGGCCCTGGCCGCCGGAATCGCACCGGCTCGCGTGCAATGGCTGGCGGCGATCGTCGGCGGGGTGCTCGGTGGTGTGAGCGGAGCCACGCTCGTGCTGGCGCAGGTCGGAACGTTCGCCGAGGGGATGTCGGCGGGACGAGGGTTCATCGCGATCGCCATCGTCGCGCTCGGGCGGTGGTCGCCCATCGGCACCGCTGCAGCCGCGCTCCTGTTCGGCGCGAGCAATGCGCTGCAGTTCCTCCTCCAGGCTGGGGGCGGCTCGCTACCGTATCAGCTCTTTCTCGCCCTCCCCTACGTGCTCACGCTCGTCGCGCTCGCGAGCACCGGGCGCCGCGCCGCCGCGCCGGCGGCGTTGGGGAAGCCTCTGCCGAACGCGTAGTGTCGCGGCGCGCCGATCGGTCGGCGCGCCGCGCGATCAACACCCCGCGAAGGCGCTGCTCCACCGCAGGCGCCATTGGCCGACGCGAGCGCGCTCGAGGAGCGAGTAGGAGACCGAGGTCCCGTCGTCGCGCGCGATCACGATCGTCGGCCGGCCGGCGATGGCGAGGACGGCGAGGATGTCGGTGCTCTCGAGCGATTCCTCGCGCCCCGACATGCGCTCGGTGTAGACCGGCGTGTAGCGACCGGCGGGAGTCGTCGAATCGCGCTCGGCGACGATGAGCAGCTGTTCCTGGAGCGGCGACGCTTCCTGGTTCACCTTACGAACCACTTCGGCGATCACCGCCTGCACACCCGGCGCCGCCTCGAAGCGGCGTGCCGTGCGGACGATGAACGGGAGGCCGCGAAACGCGGTGGCCGTGTCGCCCGGAAGCGCCGATGCCATGCGTGCGATGTCGGCGACGACGCGCAGTGAGTCGGCGATCGTCAGGGCTTCGATGGAGTCGAGCGGGATCGCGGTGACGCGTGACGACTCGAAGCCGACCGTCCACGCTGGGAGCGGATTGCCCGCCTGCGCCGCGACGACATGCGCCGCCGGCCAGGCGGTACAGCCGTTCGCCGTCTTGATCACGTGGACCGAGTCGAGGATGGCTTGGCCGACCGGCTGCCCGCGGGCGAAGAGGTCGAGCTTGATGTTGCGAACGCGGTCGAGATCGAAGCGCGCCGTATCGAGCTCCGCGCCATCCACGAATTCCGGGAAGATCACGGAGGCATCGCCCGGCTCCTGCCCGGCGATGACGAGCGCGCTTCCGGCGCCAGCGTCCCATGCCGCAGGCTCCGCCGGCGGTGGGCTGCCGCTGTCCGGTGGCGGCACGACCGTAGCGGCCGTATCGTTGCCCGGCGCCGGGCGTGAGCGCTCACAGCCGGCACCCACGGCGAGGACGAGAACGACGGCCACCAACGCGGGCACGCGAATCATCGCTTCAAATGTGGCAGCGGCTCTCCGGGCGTCAACCGACGGCGCGCTCGGGTTTCGTCCGGGCCCGCGATAAACCGTTGCGGCGCGCCGATCTCACCAGTGGGCAGCCGGGTCGCTACGTCTGCTGACGTATCTTGGCGTCCCCCGCGCTGTCGGTAGACTCCTCCGCGTTTCGCGCCGTCTCACCCAACGCCCTCGCGGTTCACGCTTCGCAGCCCGACCTGCCCCGCTGCGCTCACGAGCCTCCCCTCTCCATGGCACACCCCTCCCAACCCGCTGGGACCTCACTCCTCCACCGGCTGGGCCTGAGCCGGCCGGAGCTCCGCGCCTGGGCGATGTACGACTGGGCCATCTCGGCGCTCCAGACGACCGTGCTGGTCGCCGTCTTCCCGATCTATTTCGTGCGCGTCGCGGCGGCGAACCTGCCCGAGAGCGGTGCGACGCAGGCGCTCGCGACCGCCAACACGATCGCCGCCGTGCTCCTCGCGATCCTCTCCCCCGTGCTCGGCGCCATCTCCGACTATGCGGCGGCCAAAAAGCGGATGCTGGCGGTGTCGATGCTGATCGGGGTCGCCGCCGTCGCCGGGATGTTCTTCATCGGGCGTGGCGACTACGTGCTCGCGACATCGCTCTTCGTGCTCTCCCTCGTGGGCGCCACCGCGAGCGTCGTGTTCTACGAGTCGCTGCTTCCGCACATCGCCGCCCCCGATGAGATCGATCGCGTCTCGACCGCCGGCTATGCCGTCGGCTACATCGGCGGCGGATTGCTGCTCGCGCTCAACCTCGCCTGGATCCAGAAGCCCGAGTGGTTCGGTCTCCCGAGCGGGCTCGGGTTGAGCGACGCGCAGAAGACGTTGCCGTCGCGACTGGCCTTTCTCTCGGTGGCCGTCTGGTGGCTGGTCTTCTCGATCCCGCTCTTTCGGCGCGTCCCGGAGCCGCCGCGCATGCTCGAGGCCGACGAGGCACCCCGCGAGGGCGTGCTCGTGGCGCCCTTCGCGCGTCTCGGCGAGACCTTCCGCGAGCTGCGCGGGTTCCGGCAGGCCTTCCTGATGCTGCTGGCGTTCCTCCTCTACAACGACGGCATCCAGACGATCATCAAGATGGCGACGGCATACGGCACGGAAATCGGCATCGGGCAGGGCGTGCTCATCGCCTCGATTCTCATCGTGCAATTCGTCGGTATCCCGTTCACGTTCCTGTTCGGCGGACTCGCGGGACGCATCGGCGCGAAGCGCGCCATCTTCCTCGGCCTCCTGGCCTACACCGCCATCAGCATCATCGGCTACTTCATGCGCACGGCGGCGCATTTCATGATCCTCGCCGGCCTCACCGGGATGGTGCAGGGCGGCACGCAAGCCCTCAGTCGCTCGCTCTTCGCCAGCCTCATCCCGACGCACAAATCGGGGGAGTTCTTCGGCTTCTACAGCGTCTTCGAGAAGTTTTCCAGCATCTTCGGCCCGCTCCTCTTCGCCCTCACGATCGCCGTCACCGGGAGCAGCCGGAACGCGATTCTCTCGGTGATCGTGTTCTTCGCGATCGGCGCGGCGATCCTCGCGCGGGTGAATGTCGTCGAGGGCCAGCGCGCGGCACGCGACGCCGACGCCGGCACGCACGCCGCTCGCGGCGAGCCGGCGGCCGCGGCGTCGTGACGGATCCGGGGCTCTCGTCATGCTCTACGCCGTCCTCCGCTGGATCGCCGGGCTCGCGCTGCGCTGGTTCTACCGCGACATCGAGGTCGTCGGGCTCGAGCACCTCCCGCCGCGCGGGGCAGTGCTGCTGGCGAGCAACCATCCGAACGCGCTCGTCGATGCCCTCGTGGTCGGCCACGTCGTTCCGCGCCGAGTGACGATCACGGCCAAGGCGACGCTCCTCGACAACCCGTTCACCCGCGCCGTCGTCGGTGCCGTCGGGATCGTGCCGCTCCGCCGAGCGAGCGATGAGCAACGCATCGCGCCGGATGCCGCGATGCCGCCCGATGCCTCGCGCAACGCGGCGTCGTTCGACGCGATCGTGAGCGCCCTCGCCGCCGGGAGTGCCGTCTTGCTCTTTCCGGAAGGGAAGAGCCACAGCGCGCCGGAGATCGCTCCCCTGCGCACCGGGCTCGCGCGCATCGCGCTGCAAGCCGTCGCGAGCCGCGCGATCGAGCGTGTGCCGATCGTGCCGGTCGGGCTCACCTTCGAGCGGAAGTGGCAGCCGCGGTCGAGCGTGCTCGTCGTCATCGGCGAACCCCTCCTGCTCGATGCGTCGACGCCGACGCCCGATGCGCGCGAGCTCACCGATCGCATCGAGCGGGGGCTCCGCGCCGTGACGCTGAACTTCGAGACGGCGGACGTTCACGATCGCGTGCTCGACGTCTCTCGGCCGCTCGTCGCGCTGGCGGAAGGGGTGCGCTCGCTCGACGCCTCGGACGCGCCGATGCGGAAGGTCGTCCAGGTGGCGGCTCGCCTCGACGTCGCGCGACGCGCGTTGCCCGGCACCGACGACGGCGTTCAGACCCGCGTGCAGACGTTCCTGGCGCGCCTGGATGCGCTCGACGGCGCCGTCCACGCACGCCGGATCGCGCTCCCGGACGTCGGCATCACGACCACGGCTGGCGACGCCGCGCGGTTCATCGCGCGGGAGCTCGTCGTCGCACTGCTCGTGGCCCCGGCCGCGCTCTGGGGACGCATCAACCACTGGATCCCGCTGCGTCTCGCCCGGTGGTACGCGCGCCGGGCGAGCCGCATGCCGGACGATCCGGCCATGAACACGATCGTCGCTGGCCTGGCCCTCGTGCTCCTGTTCTACGCCGCCCAGGCGACGCTGGTGGCCGTCATGGGAGGCGGATGGCTCGCGGCGCTCTATCTGGTCTCGCTTCCCGGATCGGCGACGTGCGACTTCTGGTACGCGGACCGCGTCCGACGGGGGCGCCAGCGCGCCCGTGCATACCGGCTGTTCAGGCGCGAGCCTGCCCTGCACGACCAGCTCGCTCGCGAGGCGGCGTGGCTTCGGGGAGAGGCCGCTACCCTCGGCGCGCTCGTCGCGCCGGCGTGATCGCGGGCATCGTCAAGGGCGGCTGCGCCCCGGTGGCGGAAGGAACGGCCCGACCAGGTCCCAGTGCCAAGCATTGCGGCGCTCGCCCGTACGCGGGTCCTTGAGCGGCTTGAACTGCAGTCGCTCGGCCGGGAGACCGACCGTCCGGCCATAGGCGAGCAGGCGGTCGCGGTCGACGGAGACGAGGTGCGCCATCGGCCGCCCTTTCCACACGTGCCGGTGGAGCCAGAGCCCGCCCTGCATCGCGTGGAGCATCCCATCGCGCCGGTGCTCGAACTCGAGCGGCTCCCCGGGGTCTCCCAACGTGCCGCCGCCGTGAGCCATCGCTAGGCGACGACCCACGGCGGGACGGTGGAGGAGGGAGAGAGCGGGCCTGCCCCTATTGGCAGACCATGATCCCTTCGGCCGTTGCCGGAGGGAGCGCGGGGACGGAACCGAAGAACACCGAGCACTGGATCGGCCAGGCCTGCGGGTGCGTCACCCGCGCCGACCACCCACTCGCGGTCGCGGTCCCGAACGTGATCGTCACGCCGTTGGTGAACGTCGCGTTGAGCGACGCCACGCTGTTCGTGTAGATCGCGTTGTCGTAGAAATAGCCTTCCTCTGCGGTCACGAGATTGCGCAGATCGGCCTTGAGCGAGGCGGCGTTCGCCTTGCCCTTGGTATTCTGGAACTTCGGGATCGCGATCGTGGCAAGGATGCCAATGATCACGACCACGATGAGCAGTTCGATGAGTGTAAAGCCGCGACGAGACGACATTGCTGGCGGAGGAAGCTGGCCCCCAGACATGGCCCTGGTCGGCCGGACATGACGGACCCCGCACGTGCCGCGAGGGATTTCCTGCCCGGGAAAGAGCAATGCTGAGGCCGCAGCCGTCGCTCATCGCGATGGTGTGACGTGGCAACGGGTTAGCATCTCGCAACGTGACGTGGATCACTCCCGTTCCGCTCCTGAAATCGCGAGGCATCGCGCAGTCTGCAAGACCCGCTGCTGCCGCACCCCGCATCACATTTTGGTGGCCAACCAGTCCGTTCCGACGCCGATCTCGACGACGAGCGGGACCGAGAGCGTCGCCGCATGCTCCATCTCGTCCTGCACCAGGGCAACGAGCCGCTCCTGCTCCGGCGCGGGCACCTCGAACACCAGCTCATCGTGCACCTGGAGCAGCATGCGACCATCGAGGCGCTCCCGCTCGATCCGCGCCGCGACGCGGATCATCGCGACCTTGATCAGGTCGGCCGCCGAGCCCTGGATCGGCGCGTTGGTCGCCACCCGCTCGCCGAATGCGCGGATGTTGAAGTTCCGGTCGCGCAGCTCGGGGATGTAGCGCCGGCGCTTGAAGATGGTCTCGACGAACCCGTGCTCCTTCGCATGCGAGACCATCGAGTCGAGATACTCCCGCACCCCTTTGAAGCGATCGAAGTACGTCGAGATGAACTCCTTCGCCTCGGCGTTCGTGATCTTGAGCTGACGGGAGAGGGCGTGCGCTCCCTGACCGTAGATCGTCGCGAAGTTGATGGTCTTCGCGCGTGCACGCATCTCGGACGTCACGCTCTCGACCGGCACGCCGAAGATGATCGACGCCGTTTGCTTGTGGATGTCGCCGCCGCTGTTGAACGCGTCCACGAATGCCGGGTCGCGCGCGAGATGGGCCAGCAGCCGAAGCTCGATCTGCGAGTAGTCCGCGGAGACGAAGATCCATCCCTTGCGCGGGACGAATCCGCGGCGGATGTCGCGCCCGAGCTCGCGGCGGATCGGGATGTTCTGGAGGTTGGGATCGCTCGAGGAGAGGCGTCCCGTCGCCGCGACGGTCTGGCTGAACGACGTGTGCAGTCGCCCCGTCTGCGGGTGGACGTAGGCGGGTAACGCGTCGAGATACGTCCCCTCGAGCTTGAAGAGCTCGCGATACTCCATGAGCAGCTGCGGGAGCACGTGCCCCTCGTCGGCGAGCTCCTGCAGCACGCTCGCATCCGTCGATGGACCCGTCGAGGTCCGCTTGCGCACCGGCAGCTTGAGCTTCTCGAAGAGGATCTGCCGGAGCTGCGGGTTGGAGTTGATGTTGAACTCCTCGCCGGCCTCCTTGTAGATGTCGCGCTCGACGCGCTCGCGCTCGCGCTGGAAGCGTTCCTTGAGCGACGCGAACCACTGCATGTCGATCGACACGCCGGTCCACTCCATGTCCGCCAGGACATCGACGAGCGGCATCTCGATGTCGTGGAAGAGGGGCGCCAGTCCCTGGGCGGCGAGCTGGGGCTCGAAGACCTCGCGGAGACGGAGGGTGATGTCCGCTTCCTCGCACGAGTAGTCGCGCGCCGCGGGAATCGGCACGGCGTCGAACGGCACCTCCTTCTGCCCTTTGCCGCAGAGATCCTCGTACGACGTCATCGTGTGATCGAGGAACTCGAGCGCGAGCACGTCGAGGCCGTGCGACCGCCGCCCGGGATCGAGGACGTAGCTCGCGAGCATCGTGTCGAAATCCAGCCCGCGGAGGGTGACGCCGGCGCGGCGGAGCGCGAGCAGGTCGTACTTCCCGTTCTGAATCGTCTTCCGCACCGCAGCGTCCTCGAGCAGCTCGCGCAACGGCGTCATCTCGGCGCTCGCGAGCGGCGGAAGGTTCTTCACCGGTGCGCCACCGGCCGCGAGCGCACGCGCGGCGATGCTTCCGGGATCGGCAGGCGTTGCCGCCGCTTTTTTCTTGGCACGCTTCGGCGCGGCAGCGAGTGCGAGCTCGCCGCCGTCGTCGAGCGTCTCGGCGCCGACATCGCCCACCTCGTCGCCGCCGCGGACGAGCCCGCGGTCCTCTGGCGCGTCCGTGGGCGAGCGATCCCCCGACGCATCGGGGAGCAATTCCGTCTGTTCTGCGACGTGGCGCCGATGCGCGAGCGGAAGGTAGTACGCCTCTCCTGGCGCGAGCGCGAGCGCGAGCCCGACGAGCGAGGAGCGCATCGGGTCGCCCTTCGTCGGTGAGCCGGATTCGGTGAGCGTCTCGGTGTCGAGCGAGATGCGGCCTGCCTTGCGCGCACGCGTCACGAGGCGCTGCAGTGCCTGTACGGTATCCACCGTCGTGTATTCCGCACGCGCCGTCGGCTCGGCGGTTTCGGCCGGCGCGTCGAGATCTCGCGTCAGATCCTTTGCCAACGACGCGAACTCGAGCTCGACGTAGATCTGCCGCAGGCGCGCAACATCCGCGGATCCCACCCGCAACGTCTCGACATCGAGCGTGATCGGAAGATCGCTGCGGATCGTCACGAGCTCTTTGGAGAGCCGCGCCCGGTCGCCATGTTCGAGGAGCGCTTCGCGCGGCCGCTTCTTCGTGATCTGCGGCGCCGCCGCGAGGATCGCATCCAATCCGCCGTACTCGGTCACGAGCTCGCGCGCCGTCTTGTCGCCGATCCCGGGCACACCGGGCACGTTGTCCGACGAGTCGCCGACGAGCGCGAGATAGTCGATGACGCGGTCCGGCGGCACGCCGAGGCGCTCGTTCGCGTTGTCGACGCTCACCCACTGCTCTTCGACGCTTGCCGGCCCGCCGCGCCCGGGGTTCAGCAGCCAGATGCCGGGACGAACGAGCTGCTGAAAGTCCTTATCCCCCGACACGATCACGACGTTGAGCTGCGATGCGACACCTTGTCTGGCGAGCGTCCCGATCACGTCATCGGCTTCGTAGCCGGCGAGCGAGAGGATCGGGATGTTGTAGGCGTCGAGCAGATCGCAGATCCGCTCCATGCCGCGATCGAAGTCCGACTGTAGCTCGTCGGTGAGCTTCTGCCGCGTCGCCTTGTACGCCGGATAGGTCTCGTGGCGAAACGACAGCCCGGAATCGTGCACCCACCCGAGATATTCGGGGCGGTGCGTCTTGAGCAGACGGATGATGAAGTTGGCGACGCCCCAGGCCGCAGACGTGTTCTCACCGTGACTGTTGGTGAGCGGCCGAGAGATGAGGGCGAAGAATGCGCGGTAGATCAGCGCATAGCCGTCGACGAGGAAGAGTCGCGGAGCAGTAGGCGGTGTGGCGTCAGGCACGGGCGCAGCGATGGGCGAAGGGGTAGGGCAGAGAAGCGATCATCACACGGTGCGCGTCGCAAGCGCCGCCGGCCTCGCATCTCACCGCTGAACGCTACACGCGGGACGCTGGTCCGCAAAACACCGCCGCCTGCCGAGCGGTACGCGTCGGCAGGCGGAAGCATTTCTCGAACGGCCAGCGAATGTGGGAAGCGCTACACGCGCACGACGTTGGTGGCGTGCAACCCCTTTGCTCCGGTCTGGATCTCGAACTCGACCTCCTGACCTTCCGCGAGGGTCTTGAAGCCTTCCATCTGGATTGCCGAGAAGTGAACGAAGACGTCTTCACCACCTTCCTGCTCAATGAAGCCATACCCCTTGGCGTCATTGAACCATTTCACTTTCCCTCTGGCCATGCGAGCTGCCTCCTGCGCGGTGAACCGATCCTGCACTGCCTGGTGCGGGGCAAAGCCGGCTGTGGCTTGCGCGGCCCTATATAGGCGCAACACGCGATTTTGTCAAGAAACGCTATGTCGCACAACAGGATACAAATGTTCAGCGCTCAGTGTCCAAGTTCTCTGCGGACAACCGACTCGAACTCCGATTCACTCCCCATCGTCATCCGCCAACGCCCGAATCCGCTCTGATCGATGAACACCACCTGCAGGCGATAGCGTCGATAGTCCCAGATCTGCGCGCGCCCTGCCTGGCTCAGATTGTTCGTCGTCGGCTCGAAGACCTGGTCGGGGGTGCCGAGCGACACGAAGACGCGTCCGCGGTCGGTCATCCACCCGGTCGATCCCTCTTCGCGGTACCGCGCGTTGGCGATCGTGATGCGGCTGAAGTACGCGCGCAGCCCTTCATGCTGCGGCGTGTCGGGCACGGGGTCGGTCTCGCGCAGAAACTCCATCCAGGCGGTGGCCCGCGTCTCCGGCGAGGCGTTGCGGAGCGTCGCGACCCGTCCCGGCGATCCGAAGTAGCGCAGGTACTCGATCATCTCGGTGAAGGTCGCGACCGGGAGATCTTCGCCGAACGTGACGAAGATCGGGGTCTTCGTCGAATCGCGACGATCGCTGCGCTCGACCGCGAGCATCATCACGCCGATTCCGATGCGCGACACCGGCACGTTCACCACGCCGCTGTAGAGCGAGCCGTGCTTCGGCAGCGCCACGGAATCGCTCCAGTATTCGGCGCCCCCGGTCTCACCACGGACGGCGACGCGGACCGGGAAGGTGTCGCCGGCATTGCCATACGCCTCGAGATACACGGGCGCGACGGAGTCCTGTCCGAAGGTCACCGTCGACCGCGGCGTCGCGATGAGACGCGGGATCGCCTCGAGCGTCGTGCGCGGCTGCACCTCGTAGAACGGCACCGGCGTCGAGATGCCGCCTGCGGCGAGGCGCGGCACACCGAGCGTCGCGTCCACCGAGCCCGCTTTGTTGCCGGCGTCATCGCGCACGGCGAGCGTGATGTCGTACGTGCCGGGGACGATGTTCACCGACTGTCGGAAGATGATGCTCTCGTCGTTGCGCGTCGTTTCCTTGAACGACGCGACCCGGACGATCTGGTGTCCCTCGACGCGGCGATTCGGGCGACCACTCGTCCGCAGATCGAACGTCACCCCGTACGACGCCCGGTACCGGTCGCCTTCCCGGACGAACGTCAGCCCGCGGCTCGGCAACGAGATCGTGAGCATCATGAGGGTCGAGTCCGGAGACGGGCTCGCCAGGAACGCGACGCTCCCCGTGAACGGCGTCTCGCCGCCCTCGGCCAGCAACCCCATTTGCCGATACACCCGCACCGCGTCGGCCATCGGTGGTGGGTTCCGCCGCACCGGAAGTGCGCGCTCGGGGTCGTTCCGCGGTCCCCGACGCCCACCACCGCAGGCCGCCGTCGAGAGCACGCCGAGGACCACGAGCGCGAGGGATGATGCGAGACGGACACGTGAGACCGTCATCTGAAGCTCCATCGTGAAGACGCGAATTGAGACCGGACATGTCCGATCCCGGATCCATCCATGGGACGACGATCGCTTGCTCAGGGTAGCGGACGAGGTTAGGTTCGCCGCGTGTCGCGTGATACCCTCGTCGGAACGACGCTCGCAGGATACGCCGTGCAGGACCTCGTGGGCGAAGGCGGCACATCTGCCGTTTATCGCGCCCAACACGCCCAGCATGGCGTCGTCGCCCTCAAGGTGCTCCGCGAGAAGCTCCGCCAAGATCGCACGGCGGTGACCCGCTTCGTGCGCGAAGCCACCCTGGGTACGCGGGTGCAGCATCCGAACGTCGTCCGGACGATCGAAACGGGCCAGGCGTCGAATGGGCTGCACTATCTCGCGATCGAATGGGCCGGGGGAGAGATTCTCGAGCGCTACGCCAAGCGTCACGCCCCGCTGCCCCGGGACGAAGTGGCCGAGATCATCTCGCAGATCGGTGACGCCGTCCAGGCAGCGCACACCGCCGGGGTCGTTCACCGCGATCTGAAACCCGACAACGTGATGTATGATCCTGCCACACGTCACGTCAAGCTGCTGGACTTCGGGATCGCCACCTCCACCGACGCCACACAGGACGAACGTCTCACCCGGGCCGGCTTCTTCGTCGGGACCCTGATGTACGTCGCGCCCGAGGCACTCTCCGGCGAGCTCGTCACCCCGGCCGCAGACCAGTACAGCCTCGCGACGATCGCGTATTACCTGCTCACGGGGTGTCTGCCGTACACGGCCAAGACCCCCCGCGAGATGTTCACGCAGCTGCTCTCCCAGCCGCCGATCCCCCTCAATCGCGCCCGTCCGAACCTGCTCTTTCCGGCGCAGGTCGAGGCCGTCGCCATGCGGGGGCTCGCCAAGCAGCCCACCGACCGGTATCCGAACGTCATCACGTTCACGCGCGAGCTCCGTCAGGCGCTCGTCTCGCCGGAGACTGACGAGACCGGGATCTTCTCGAAGGTCAAGAAGCTCTTCCGCAACAAGTAGCCGCCCGATCGCGTTCGCCCCCGCGTCCCAGCCCGGGCGCGGGATCCGCTGTGTGCGCTCAGTCCGCCGCGGGCGCTGGCACCGTCGGCGTGGCCCGTCGCAGATCCGCGGCATCGACGGGTAGCCAGACGCTGAACACCGATCCCTTCCCAACCTCGCTCTCGACGGTGATGTCGCCGCCGAGCAGGCGCGCCAGCCGTCTGGAGATCGAGAGGCCGAGCCCAGTGCCTCGCCGCATCGAATCTCCGCGCGGACCGGCGTTGACCTGCTCGAACTCGTCGAAGATCCGATCGCGGTCCTTTTCGGGAACGCCGATCCCCGTATCGGCCACCTGCAGCACGATCCACGACACGTCAGGGCGAGGCGCGCGCGTCCGCAGCCCGCGGAGGATGTCCGTGGACTCTGGCCGGCCGACCTTGCCGTTTGCCTCCAGGAGACGTGCCCGCACCGCGATCGTGCCAGCCGACGTGAACTTCACCGCGTTGCCGAGCAGGTTGACGAGGATCTGCCGCAAGTGCGTTGGATCGGTGCGCACGCGTGGCAGCGTCGCGCCGACGGCGAGCGAAAAGGTCAGCCCTTTCTCCGTGACGAGTGATTCGACCTCGCTCGCGACGTCGAAGACGAACGGCCGCAAGTCCACCGGCTCACGATGCACCTCGAGACGCCCTGCGGCCATCTTCGCGAGATCGAGGATCTGGTCGACGAGATGGCGGAGGTGGTTTGCCGACGCCTCGATCCGCTCGACCGGCCCGATCTGTCGCGGATTGAGCTCACCATAGACCCCATCGCGGAGCAGGTCGACGAACCCGACGATGGCATTCAGCGGTGTCCGGAGCTCGTGCGATACGTTCGCGAGAAACTCGCTCTTCGCCCGATTCGCGCGCAGCAGCTCGGCGGACAGGTGCTCCAGCTCGGCGGATCGCTCGGCGATGCGCTGTGCCTGACGTCGCTCGTAGATGAACCCCACGAGGAGCGCCGTGAGCGCACCGGCGACGACGGCGAACAACGTCAGGCGGATCAGCCGCTCCGGGCGCGTGTGGGTGACATCCACCGACCAGTCGCCGGCGCCACGGAGCGCGACCGTCGACGAATCCGGCCCGACGATCGTCATGGCGCGACTCGAATCGACGGCGAGCACGGTGTCCGACCCTGCACGGAGGGCGAGACGCACCCGGCTCGGTGGATACGTCGTCAGCAACGCCCGCTGCAGCTCGTCGAGCCGGACCTCGCCGACTGCGAAGCCGAGCGGCGTACGGCCGAGAAAGAAGGGTTGGACGATGAGAAACGCCCGCGCGGAATCGCCAATGACCGAACCGGTCCGCGAGAGCTCGGCCCGCATGTTCGTGCGTGCGCGGGCGAGCGCTGCATCGACGGCGAAGGTGCGGATCGTGTCCAGATCCGCCTGGAGCATCACCGAGCTGCTTCGTGGCGAGCGCGCACGGGAGACACGGACCACCCCGGCGGAATCAGCGAGCCAGAGCTGGTTGAAGTACGTCAGGCGCGCGTTGAAGTTCGGCGGCAGCTGGGAGAGGTCGCGGACCGGACTGGCCCGCAACGAGTCGAGGTAGAAGCTCTCGAACGTGCCGAGGGCTTCGATCCGCACGGCGATGAACCCTTCGACCCGGCTCGCCGACTCGAGCGCATCGAGGCGCGCCCGGACGCCCTCCGATCGGTTGAGCGCATTGTTCGCGACGTACAGCCCCGTCACGACCGAGATGAAGACGATGGCGAGCGCGGACGAGAGGAGCCGTGTCCGAATGATCGATGGGTGCAGCGCCATGGCGTCCCCGGCTCCTGCGTCGGTGCTCGAGCTGCGATTGACCTCCCGGAGCGTACACGCTAACCTGACGCGCCATGTCTAGCCACGCACGCTTACTCGACTTGCTCGCGACGCGATCGGCCAAGCGCGGAATGTTCACGCTTTCGTCCGGCCGGACTTCAACGTTATACATCGACGCCCGGCTCACCACAATGAGCCCCGACGGTCTGGCGCTGATCGGCACGCTGGTGCTCGAGACCGCGGCCGCACGACGGTGGGAAGTCGACGCCGTGGGCGGTCTCACCCTCGGTGCCGATCCGGTCTCGTACGCGACCGCGTACGCGAGCGCGGGGAGCGCGCGCCCGCTTCGCGCATTCACCGTTCGGAAGGAAGCCAAGAGCCACGGAACCGGGCAGTTGATCGAAGGACCGTTCCGTCGCGGCGATCGCGTGCTCGTGATCGAGGATGTCATCACGACTGGCGCATCGGCACTCAAGGCGGCAGCAGCCATTCGTGATGCGGGCGGGATCGTGATTGGTGTCGTCGCCGTCGTCGATCGGGAAGAGGGCGGTCGAGAGGCGATCGAGCAAGCGGGGTACGGCGTCGCAGCGTTGGCCACTGCCACCGAGATCATGCCGCTCATCCCCGCGTGACATCGCGGCGCGCCACTCATGCGTCCGCGATGTCGTCGATGCTCTCGTTCGACGGGCGTGAGAGCTCGATCTTTCCGGTCGTCATGGGCGCCGTGAGCGGATTGAACCGCAGCAGTGTCTCGAGATGTGGAATGACCAGCTCGTCCCGAAAGCGCTGGAACATCCCTTCGCCGTCGTAGCGCTCCCGAAAGTCGACGGCCGTGAGAGCAAGCGTGCCACGGATGTGTCGCCCGAAGCTCTGTGGCGATGAGTAGTCGAGCGCGTTCGAGACGTTGGCCACCGAGAGGCCGGGATTCTCGAATAGCCGCGCCGCACGCGTGAGCCGAGCATAGGCGAGATACTGCTTTGGCGCCGGGAGCTTCATCCGGAAGAAGCGGCTCATGAGCGTGCTGGGCACGACGTTGAGCACGCGGGCGATCTGACGGACCGTGGCGAGCCGCAGCGATGAGCGAAAGATCGCTTCGAAGAAGAGCCAGCAGTCTTCTGGAGCCCCCGCCAAGTCGAGGGCGAGCTGGCTGAGCGCCAATCGCTCCATGTCGGCGGCCCGTCCTTCCAGGAGTGCCTGGCGCAACGCGCGCCACCCATCCGGGTTCCGGACATCGACGAGAGTACGGACACCGCTTCGCCCGAGCGTGAGGACGGCGTGCATGCTCCGCGGATCGAAGTCCGAGAGGATGGCCACAGCCGGCACTCGTGGAAACTCTCGCACCATTGTCGCGACGCCGGTTGCACCCTCGAGCCCGCACCGTGCGACCGAGACGATGACGGCCCCGGCTTGTCGCTCCTTCAGATCGCGGATGACTTCCTCGAGCGAGTCACGGTGAAGTGCCTGATAGAAACCCTCGGCGGCCACATCCACACGGAGGCGTTCGCTCGGTTTCAGGATCGTCGATACCGGAGCAAGTGACGCGTAGCCGCGAGACTTCTGGTACATGAGATCGCCCTCGCGAGATCAGGAGGTTCTCCGGCACCTGGCTGAGACTGAGCACAGGCCGGATGGAATGAGTGCGATCGAGGATACGAGGGGCTGTCACGGAAGCGTCACTGCACTCGATTGAGAGCGTTATATTGCGCTGGAGTCGAGGCATCGGTGGCCGGATGGTCGCGGTATGCGGGACGGATGCGTGTACCGAGGAAAGTCCGGGCTCCATGGACAAGCTGCCAGGTAACGCCTGGGCGTGGACGGGTACCGCGAAAGTGGGGTCCGGCTGCGACGGACAGTGCAACAGAAAACAAACCGCCTGTACCTCTCCGGTACGGGTAAGGGTGAAACGGTGGGGTAAGAGCCCACCGCGCGCGTGGTAACACGCGCGGCATGGCAAACCCCAGCTGGAGCAAGGCCGAATAGGCGGCGAGAGACAGTCCTTCTCGACAGAGACGCCGCGGGTAGGCTGCTAGAGGGCACGAGCGATCGCGCTCCCAGAGAAATGACCGTCCGGGTGGCAACACCCGACAGAACCCGGCTTATAGGCCACCGATGACTCACGCAGTCCGGCCCTCCTCGCACTATGCGGCGGAGGGCCGTTGTGCATCTGCACGCCGCATACGCCTTCACACGACGTGGTGCGTGTTGGTGCTGGCACTCGGCTGTCGCTCATCGGGTGGCACTGCGAGCCCTGCGGGGCCGCCAGTGCCTGCCATCGAGCCTCGGCGCGTGGATTCAGCGATCGTGGCGACACCTCCGATCGCATTCGGCTTCGCCCCTGGCCGCCAGCAATACGCGTACAACGCGATGAGCGAGATCATCGCCGCCACGGTTCGTGGCGACACCGTACGCGATTCGCTCTCGAGCTCCGCCGTGATCGTGGCCGATTTTCGGGACAGCGGTGATCGAGTCACCGTATCGGGACGTGTTGATTCCCTCAGGACGCGATCACGGCGTCGTGGAGGGCCAGCAATGCTCGCTGTGACGGCCGTCACGTTCAGTTTAGCGATCGACCGTGCGTCGTCGCATCGCGCGATCGCTCGAGACTCCACTGCGGTCTGCACGCCCAACGCGACGGCTCAGGACATTGGCGCGTCTGTCGTGTGGCGGATCCCTGCAGCAATTCGAGCGGGCGTTCACTGGGGCGACTCACTGCAGCGTATGACCTGTGTCGGCAACACGCCGGCGAGCGTGACGAGCGTCGCCGACTATGTGCTGCTCGACCGATCCGCGTCTCTTCCCGGCGACACAGCTGACCGGATCATCCGGTTGACTCGCAGTTTACTTCGAAGTGCTCGGTCTGCTGCGGATACGGCGTTCAGCGCCGGTGGGACCATGACCAGCAATGACACCCTACACATCGAGCTCGGAACAGGAAGAATCATTCGCATTGCCGGGACATCGCATGGTCGATTCGATGTCACACACACAACGCAGATCGAGACATTCGACCAGCTCGCAGCGTATCAGATCAACCGGATCGGTCAGACGCGGCGATGATCATGCGACAACACCCTGCGCGACTCAGTCGACGAGACGGAGCGGCATCACCAAGCACAGATACGATGCGGCGTCGGCCCATCCTTCAGGCTCGATCGTCGCCGCACGCTCTGGAGCTTTGAAGGTCAACCGGACTTCGTCGGTCGGCATGTATCGCAGAATCTCGAGCAAGTAGGTCGCGTTGAAGCCAATGTCGAGCGGATCGCCCGTGTAGCGAACTGGAAGCTCGTCGGCAGCCTCACCCAGATCTGGCGTTTGAACGCTGAACTTGAGCATTCCAGCGTTGAACGACAGACGGATCCGGTGAGTCTGGTCGGATGCGATGACCGACATGCGCTTGAGCGCGCTGACGAGTGCGAGCTTGTCGGCCGTCGCGATCTTGTCGTTCTCTTTCGGAATCACTTGTTCATACGGCGGATATGGCCCCTCGATGAGGCGCGTATATACTGCCGTGAACGGTGAACGGAAGCCGAGATGATTTTCACCCCGGGCGATCTCGAGCTCCTCCTCGGCAGGAAAGAGCCGCCGAACTTGTTCGAGTGCTTTTGGCGGAACGATCAGATCGGTTTGCGGCGCACTGACCGCTGAAATTGGAACATCCATGCGTGCCAACCGATGGCCATTCGTCGCCACCATGCGCATGCGATCCGGCTTGAGCTCCCATAGAACGCCGTTCAGGATCGGGCGGCTTTCTTCGGTCGAGACTGCGAACGAGGTATGCGAGATGAGCTTCTGCAGCTCTCCCGACTTCACTCGCCAGCTGTCATTGAACCGAACGGATGGAAATGACGGAAATTCATCCCGGGGGAGACCAAGAAGCTTGAACCGGGAGCGCCCGCATTCGAGAGTGATCCGCTGCTCGCCAACCGCGGCGATCTTGACCGGTGCAGGCGGGAGCTCGCGGGCGATCTCGGAGAGCTTCTTTGCCGGAATTGTGATTGCACCAGGAGCTTCGACATCGGCTGCGACTTCAGTGCTCACTGCGATATCGAGATCCGTTCCGGAAAGCCTGATGCCACGTTCCGTCGTTTCGACGAGAATATTTGCCAGTACCGGCAGCGTCGTCTTTGCCGGAATGCTGGCAGCAACAGCCCCAAGTCCCTCCTGAAGCTTCTCCCGCGAAATCGTGAACCGCATTCGGGCTCCCCTGTGGATGGATGCTCGAGCGTACTAGTAGTTAGTAGATAGAAGTAACTACAGTAACAGCAGTAGAGTCTGTTGAAGCTGTGGAAAAGCTCGCGAAATCTAAGCAGTACCGGCAGATATCACGAGTATCGCGATGTGACTTCGAGGTGGAAATCGTCTGTTGTCCAGAGTGCCTCAACATCCCCTGGGAGTGTTACCACTGGGCTGCGCTGGATACATGTTCATGCACGAAAGCTTTCCAACAGGGTCCGTAGGTTATCCACACGCTTCTTGAACTGACCATCCTCGCTCATTGTCGTGGTGGCTCGCTCGAGGCTATGAATGACCGTCGAGTGATCACGGCCGCCAAAAAGCTGTCCGATCTCTACCAGCTGAAGTGCGAGCATCTCTCGGCAAAGGTACATGGCAACCTGTCGCGGTACGGTGAGGGTCTTGGTTCGCGTCTTGGATTTTAGTCCCTCTGCCGTCGTTCCCCACTCTTTGGCGACCGCGGACTGAATGAGAGAGGGTGTCAACCCATGCTCCTCCGCCTGCACGGACCCATCGGTACTTCTGAGCTTATCACGAAGTGCTTCGCGGGCTAGATCGACCGTGATATCGCGATGCTTGAGAGATGCATAGGCGAGCAGCTTGATGATCGATCCTTCCAGCTCGCGTACGTTCGATCGAACATGCTCCGCGATGAAGCGAATCGCCCCGTCCGGAATAGTGTGCTCGAGATGGTCGAGATGCGCTTTGTGATTGAGAATGGCAATGCGGTGCTCGAGATCGGGAAGCTCGACATCAGCGACCATCCCCCACTGAAACCGGCTCACTAAGCGCGATTCGATTCCCGGAATCTCAGCGGGAGGCCGGTCGCTGGTCATGATGATCTGCCGGCCAGCCTCGTAGAGTGCGTTGAACGTGTGGAAAAACTCTTCTTGTGTTGCTTCCTTGCCCTTCAGGAAGTGAACGTCGTCGACCAGCAGGAGATCGGTCTCGCGATAGCGTCGTCGAAAGTCTTGTGTCGTACGGGATTGGATCGCGCCGACGTACTCGTTTGTGAACTGCTCGGTTCCAACGTAGGCAATACGAGTCGTCGGGATTCGAAGTGCAATCTCGTGTGCGACTGCTTGCATGAGATGTGTCTTGCCAAGACCCGTGTCCCCGTAGATGAAGAGCGGGTTGTAGACTTTTCCAGGTGCTTCTGCAACGGCTCTGGCGGCCGCGAACGCGAGTTCGTTCGACTTGCCGATCACAAAATGATCGAATGTGTATCGGCTACTCAGCGGAGCTGAGCTGAAGCCATGCTGTTCCCGATATGTTTTTAGAGTGTCTGGAGTCGGCGCGACGAAGAGATCCATCTGTGGTCGCGTCTTGCGTTCCTCATGTACGCGAAAAACCACATTCAAGGGATGCCCTAGCGCCACAGGGGCAAGTCCGGCGAGCAGCTCGGAGTGTTTGGACTCGTTCCAATCGGCTGCAAATTGATCCGGCGTGCCGATGACGAGCGTATCGCCCTCGAGCGACAGTGCCTCGGTGGGCTCCAGCCATGTCCGAAAAATCTGCTCGGACATTTCCTGGCGGGCCCGGTCGAGGACACGCTCCCAGACTTCGGTGGGCGAAAGGCTCATGCGATGTGGAAAAGTTTTGGGCCGGCGAAAGTACCGTTGCCATGTGGAAAAGTCAACGCGATTTCCGGCCATCTGCGTGCGGCCGTCTTGACGTATGTCACGTAGCGAGCTACGTTTACCGTTCTTTGCCGTAAACGAACCACTGAGTGTCTGGAGTTACGATGGGCAAGCCCACCTACCGTCCCCGAAACAAGCGCCGGATTCGCACGCACGGCTTCCGTACGCGCATGTCGACCAAGTGGGGACGCGAAGTTCTGAGCCGCCGGCGGAAGAAGGGACGGAAGCGCCTGACCGTTCAGCTGCCGTCGAAGTACGCAGGCGCCTAACCAGTTCGCCTTCGGTCGGCGGAACCGCCTGACGAAGAAGGCAGAGCTCGAGAACGTCAGACGGAAAGGGAAGCGGATCCGGACTCCTCGTATCGAGCTCCGGTTCGTCGCTTCCCTTTCGCGCTACGCGCGCATCGGGATCATTATCCCCCGATATGGCCGGTCTGCCGTGGATCGAAACCGGTTGAAGCGAAGAGTCCGGGAAATCGTACGGCTACATGTGCTCCCGGCGATTGGCGAACGATCCGTGGACGTCGTGCTTCGCGTGCAACCCAGCGCATACGGCCTCGCGTTCCCGGAGCTGCGCGACGACATCACGAGTGCGACCACGCAACTCGCCCAGCGCGCTCTCTGACCGCCACGATGCGAACAATTCTCATTGGCATGGTCCGCGTCTATCAGATGGCGATCTCGCCAATGTTGCCCTCATCGTGTCGCTATTTTCCCTCATGCTCGGCGTACGCGATCGAGGCGCTCCAACGCCATGGTGCCATCCGCGGCACCTGGCTCGCCATGAAGCGTATTGGCCGCTGCCATCCATTTCGACCGGGCGGCTATGACCCAGTTCCGTAACCACCTTCCGTCCGATGGATAAGCGCTTCTTCGCCGCGCTCCTGCTGACCGCCGTCGTGGTCATTGCCACGCCTTGGCTCTTTCAGAGCCGCAAGGCTTCGCAGAACAGAGCACGCCCCGTCGCCACCGCCGACAGCGTTGCGCCCCGTTCCACTGCAGGGGACACCGCAACGCGGACCGTCCAAGCGGGCGCCGCGCAGCAATCCGCGACCACGCCCGCGGCCCCGCGCGAAGCGGCCGACACCGCGGCCCCGGCGGCCGTCGCCGCACGAGCGGACACCACGACCGTCGCCACCAATGTCGCGACGTACCGTATCGCGAGCATCGGTGCGTCGCCGGTGTCGGTCGAGCTGCCGCGATACAAAGCCCTCGGCGGGCGAACCGGCAACGTCGAGCTGGTTCGGCGTGGGGATGCGCTCCTGCGTTATTCGCTCGTCGTCAACAGCGACACCCTGTCGCTGGCTCGCACGCCGTTCGCCGTGCAACGCTCCACCGACGCTGCGGGTCATCCGGTGGTCAGCTACAGCGCGACCGTTCGTGATGTCCAGGTCGTGATCGACTACGCGTTCGCACCGGACAGCTATCTGGTCCAGGTCCACGGCAAAGTGACCGGCGTCGCCGGCAACACGCCGTCGGGATTCGCGATCGTCAGCTTGCCCAGTACCGTGCACTCGAGCGAAGCCGACTCGGTGGACGATCAGCGCCACCTCGCCTACGCTTACAAGCCGCAACGCGAGGGCGCGGCGAGCGTGCCGTTCGGGAAGGTCGATCCCGGCGAGCGTCGCATCGTCAACGGCCCGCTCACGTGGATCGCCGCCAAGAGCAAGTACTTCATCGTCGGCCTCCTCACACCGGCCGGCGATACGCCCTTCGCCGAGCTCCAGGTGACGGGAGCACCGCGGACGTCTCGCGTCGTTTCACAAGCCGCCGCCGTGGCCGTCGAGCCGCTCAATGCCGGCACCTTCAGGTTCGAGCTCTACACCGGCCCGCAGGAATGGGAGCGCCTGCTCGCGATCGGTCGTGACTTCGAGAACTCGAACCCGTATGGCGGATTTCTGCAGGGCGTCGTCCAGCCATTTGCGACGATCGTGATGCGCATCCTCCTCTGGATGAAGCGCACCCTGCAGCTCAACTACGGCTGGGTGCTCATCATCTTCGGCGTCACCGTGCGCCTCCTGCTCTGGCCGCTCAACCAGAGCGCCATGCGTACGAACATCAAGATGCAGCGCGTCCAGCCGCAGCTGCAAAAGCTCCAGACGCAGTACAAGAACGATCCGCAGAAGCTGCAATCCGAGATGATGCGGGTCTACAAAGAACACGGCATGAGCCCCTTCAGCGCGTTCTCGGGGTGTCTGCCGATGCTCTTGCCGATGCCGATCCTCTTCGCGCTCTTCTTCGTCTTCCAGAACACGATCGAGTTCCGCGGCGTGTCCTTCCTCTGGTTGGCGGACATCTCGCTCAAGGATCCGTTCTACATCCTGCCGCTGCTCATGGGTGTCTCGATGTTCCTGCTCTCGTGGATCGGGATGCGGAACTCGCCACCCAACCCCCAGGCGAAGATGATGAGCTACTTCTTCCCTGTGATCATGACGTTCGTTCTGCTCAACCTCGCGTCGGGGCTCAATCTGTACTACGCGATCCAGAACCTGGCGGCGCTTCCCCAGCAGTGGCTCCTCGCGAACGAGCGCGCGAAGACGGCACGCTCTTCGGGCTAGCGACGGCCCCACCGCGGTAGGCCCCGGGGACATCACACGGGCCATGGACACCAACGACGGCGCACCCGGTCGGCTCCTCGAGACCGCGGAGGCGGACACGATCGTGGCGCTGGCAACGCCGCCAGGGCGCAGCGCCGTCGCCGTGATCCGGGTGAGCGGCGCTGGCGCGCCGGCCCTGGCGGCCCGCGTGCTCACCCCGTGGCCCCTCGCGCCGCGCACCGCAGCGCTGTGCATCGCGCGCAACCCGGTCACGGGTGAGCGGCTCGACACCGTCGTCGCGACGTACTATGAGGCGCCACGGTCCTACACCGGAGAGCACGTCGTCGAGATCAGCAGCCATGGCGGGAGCGCCGCGCCGGCCGCCCTGCTCCATGCGCTCGCCATCGCAGGCGCCCGCCCAGCGACTCCCGGCGAGTTCACTCGACGCGCGCTCCTCAACGGCAAGCTCGACGTCACCCAAGCCGAGGCGGTGGGCGACCTGATCGATGCCCGAAGCGATGCCATGCGCCGGGCGGCCATGGTTCAGCTCGACGGCGGGCTCTCGCGTCGCATCGCCACGCTGCGCGACGAGCTGCTCGACGCCGAGGCGCTGCTCGCCTACGACATCGACTTTCCGGAGGAAGACGACGGTCCGATCCCGCGCGAGCGCATTCGCGCTGCCGGCACCCGCGTGATGGCGTCGCTCGGCGCGCTCCTCGCCACGGCCCCGGCTGCTGCACTGATCCGCGATGGCGCGGTCGTGGTCATCGTCGGGCCGCCCAACGCCGGCAAATCGTCCCTCTTCAACGCGCTGATCGGGGAGTCACGGGCGATCGTAACAGATGTTCCTGGAACGACGCGCGACGCGATCGAGGTCACGGTCGATCACGCCGGCTGGCCGCTTCGCCTGATCGATACCGCCGGGCTCCGCGATGCCGCCGATACCGTCGAACGACTCGGCATCGAGGTCAGCGAGCGATACATCTCGACGGCGGCGATCATCCTCGCATGCGCCGACAGCGACGACGGGCTGGCGGTGACGCGCTCGCGTGTCGTCTCTCTCTCCGCTGCTCCGATCGTTGCCGTACGTACCAAGGCGGACATCGCCGGGGGGGATTCGCTGTCGGGCCACGGGGTGATCGCGACGAGCGCGAGGACCGGCGAAGGGCTGCATGCCGTTCTCGACCGTGTCGCCGATGTTCTCGGCGAGACGTACGGTGCGCCGCTCACCGATTCGCCAATGCTGCTGCGCGATCGACAGCGGCAGGGTGTCGAGCGAGCGCGCGACGAGGTCGGAGAATTTCTGTCACTCTGGAACACGGCGGTGCCGGCGCCCATCGCAGCCGTGCACATTCGCGGCGCGATCTGGGCGCTCGACGATCTGATCGGTGTCATCGACACCGAGGATGTGCTGAGCCGGTTGTTCGCCTCGTTCTGCGTCGGGAAGTGACCCCGGCGCGGCAGCGCATGGCCGGGCTGGCGCGAACCCGTTAGGCGGTTGCCGGCGCCGACTGGGCGATCGCCGCGATCTCGGCGGCGCTGGCACGAACGGCCCACGCGGCACCGCGAGTCGCGAACGCCGCCTCGGAGAGACGTGCCCCGAGGTAGTAGCCTGCGCGTTCCGGCATGATGTAGCGATCGACCGTGCGGGCTTCGTCGCTCATGCCGCCCGACAGGTAGCGGAGCCGAAGGCCGAGCCCCGATCGATCGAGATCATCGGTGATGGCGCGTTGCAGCACCGGTTCGAGCTCGCGGACGCGGGCATATTGGCGGCGTCCATATCCGAAATACTCCCACGCCGCGTGCCCCGGGCTGACCATCCGGGAGACGTGCACGGCGAGCCCCTCGTTGATCAACAGCTCGCGCAGCGAGGCGCGCCGACCCGTTTCCCAGTACGAGTAATAGCCGCCCGCTTCGTCCACGAGCGTACGCAGCTCGCTTCGACTAGCGGGCGATGTGTAGCGTACCGCGTGTGCGACTTCGTGCGCGAGCCAGAGCGGGAGCAGCTCGGGGTCGAGCCCAAGTCCCTGGGTTTCCGGGTTTGCAACGCTCGTGAAGTGCTCGAGGCAGACGAAGGCGGCGCCTTTGCCGCCGACGACCAGCTCTCCGGCGTTGGCCGCGCCGACGCCGACCATCAGGACGATGTCGATGTCGGTGTCGATGCCGAGGAGGGCGGTGCAGTGGGCTTCCGTCGTGCGGGCGAGGGCGACGACGTCGGTTCGCTCGAGCATGGCGCGCAGATCGGAGCGATCGGCGAGCGCAGCCATCTGAGCGACTTCTCGGAAGTGCGGACCGTCCGGATCGAGGACGTAATTGTGCCAGTAGGCTTCGAGGATCCGGCGGTGCGTTTCGTAGTAACGGAGGTAAGCGGCGACTCGATCGTGGCTATTCAGGACGGCAAAGAAATCGGGCAGCAGGTTGATCAGCATCAACGATCAAGGCGCGGGTGAACGGCGCTGGCTCCGATCGGAGCGCGGGCCAATGCGGCCTCGTGAAGCGCGGCAAGATAGTGGTGACCGGCAACCCGAACAAGAGAGAATCGCGCGACCGCGCGAGCCGCGTGCTGCGTGGCACAAATTTTCCCTATCACTCGCGACAGAGGAGGTCTCAGTAGGCGAAAGAGACGTCGGGGGCAGCAAAATGACCACGCTACAGCAAATCGAACTCCGGTGCCCGGTCTGCGACACGCGATTCCGCTCGCAGGCCGTGGTGTCGACGAACTCATTCGGCGGGAAGCGCACGGACTTTCACGAGCGCGCGGCCGGCACCCAGCCGCTGCCGTTCCTCGTGCACACGTGCAACCGGTGTGGCTACTCCGGCGCCGAGCGCGATTTCAGCGACGAGGCCGAGGTGAGCCCGATGCTGAAGGAGCACGTCTGGAACGAGCTCGCTCCCGGACTCAACAGCGCACTCAGCGGATCGGAGAAGTACGAAGCCGCCGCCAAGGTCGCCGAGTGGCAGTCGATGGAGCCGCGTCACGTCGCGGATCTCTTGCTCCGTGCGGCATGGTGCTGCGTGGACGAAGGCGACATCGAGGCCGAGCGCTTCTTCCGTCGGAAGGCGGCATGGATGTTCGAGCGGTCGCTCGAGAGCTTCGACGGCGTCGCACGCGACGAGCGCGCCGTGCTGACCTATCTCGTCGGCGAGCTATGGCGCCGGGTCGGTGACCAGTCGGTCGCCAACGGCTGGTTCGAGCGGGTCTCCGGCGAGGTCGTGGACTCGCAGAGTCAGCAGTGGGTGATCGACGCGGCGCGGCAGCAGCGGGAGTGTCCGCGCGAGTGGTTCGGCTGACCTGCCGACTCGCCGGCTGATCGTCCGTTCGTCACCGCGTTCCGAACAGACGGTCGCCGGCGTCACCCAGGCCGGGCAGGATGTACCCCTGGGTGTTGAGCTCCCGATCGAGCGCTGCACAATAGATGGGGACATCGGGGTGTGCGGCGCTCAGGCGCCGCACGCCTTCCGGTGCGGCGACCAGGCAGAGAAATCGGATGCGCGTGCCCCCCGCGCGCTTGAGCGACCCGACGGCCGACGCCGCGCTTCCGCCGGTGGCGAGCATCGGGTCGAGCACGAAGAAGTCGCGCTCCGCGGCGTCGCTCGGGACCTTGAAGTAGTAATCCACCGGCTCGAGCGTGTCGTGATCCCGATAGAGCCCGATGTGTCCGACGCGCGCCGATGGGACGAGCCGGAGGATACCCTCCACCATGCCGAGCCCGGCCCGCAGGATCGGGACGAGGGTCAGCTTCTTTCCCCGGACCTGCGCGCCCGTGGCTTGCTCGAGCGGCGTGTTGATCACCACCGACTCGAGCGGGAGGTCGCACGTCGCCTCGTACGCCATCAGCATCGCGATCTCGTCGACGAGCTCCTTGAAGATCTTCGTCGGCGTCCGCCGATCGCGGAGGATCGTGAGCTTGTGCTGGATCAGGGGATGGCGGACGACCGTGAGGTTCGGGAACTCGCTCGACGGCCGGACCGCAGGGGTGGTGTCCATGGGGCTGAAGCTACTAATTTCGCGCCCATGAAAGAATACCAAGCGGTGATCCACCGGTTCTCGCGTCACAGCCGCGACGACGAAGTGGTGCTCACCGACCTTCTCAACGAGCGCATGCGTGGTGGCTGGGAGCCCACCATGATGACGCAGGACGAGCAGCGGCTGACCATCGTCTTTCAGCGCGAGGCCGACCGCCAGGGGTGATCCGCCTCGGTCCGAGGCGCGCCTAACGCGACCGGAGCACGGTTCGGGGACGCCCCGGCCGGCACCCGCCACCCTTCCCAGAGGTCCGGCATCCCGGGATGGAACTCGAGTTCGTCGGCGCCGCCCGTGAGGTCACCGGCTCGTGCCACATCGTCCGCGTCGCGGGCAAGACGGTGGTGCTGGACTGCGGGCTCTTTCAGGGGCGCCGCCGCGAGAGCGCCGAGAAGAATCGCCACCTCCCCGTTCCGGCCGAGGCGATCGATGCGATCGTGCTCTCGCACGCCCACATCGATCACGCCGGTCGGTTGCCCTACCTCGTCCGGCACGGCTACGCGAACACCATCTGGTGCACGGCGGCAACGCGCGACCTCAGCGCCGTCATGCTCGCCGACTCGGCGCACATCCAGGAGAAGGACGCCGAGTTTCTGACGCGCCGCCAGCGCGAGGCGATCGAGCCGCTCTACGCGATCCGCGATGCGACGCGCACGATCGAGCTCATGTCGACCGTCCCCTACAAGCGGAGCTGCGAGATCCTTCCCGGCATTCGCGTCACCTTCGTCGACGCCGGGCACATCCTGGGGTCGGCGTCGGTGATCCTCGACGCCGTCGAGGACGGCCGCGCGATCCGCCTCGTGTTCTCCGGCGACATCGGCCGCTCGGGGCTCCCGATCATTCGCGATCCGCAGATCCCCGAGGGTGCGGACGCCCTCATCATGGAATCGACGTACGGCAATCGCGACCACGAGTCGGTGAGCGGGGCCCGGACGCAGCTCGCGAAGGTGGTTCGGGAAACAGCCGCGCGCGGGGGGCGGGTGCTCGTGCCAGCCTTCGCGGTCGGCCGAACGCAGGAGCTGGTGTACGACCTGCATGGGTTGGCGCGCGAGGGAGCGATCCCCGAGATCCCGATCTACATCGACAGCCCGTTGGCGATCGATGCCACGTCGGTGTTCGAGATGCACCCGGATGTCTTCGACGACACGGAGCACCTCGTCCGCCACGCCAAGGACCTCTTCCGCTTCGATCTGGTCCACTACACCCGCGACGTGCAGGAGTCCAAGGCGCTCAACACGATGCAGGGCCCGATGGTGGTGATCGCGGCCTCGGGCATGGCGGAAACCGGGCGCATCGTACACCATCTGGCGAATGGGGCGTCGGACCCGCGGAACACGATCCTCATCGTCGGCTTCCAGGCAGAGCACACCCTGGGACGGCGGATCGTGGAGCGGCGTCCGACGATCACGGTGTTCGGCGACGAGATCCCACTCCGGGCGCGCGTCGAGGTCATCACGGGGTACAGCGCACACGCCGACCGGCAGGAGCTCACGACGTGGGCCGAACGCCTTCGCGACACCTCACCCAAGTTGGGACCTGTCTGGCTCGTCCATGGCGAACCCGCAGCCCAGGACGAACTGTCTCTTCGGATGCGGGCACTCGGCTTCACCGTCGAGAGCCCGGCCCCGGGGGAGCGACACACCCTGTGAGGATGCGCGTCACGAGCAGCCATGAGGGGTCCACCCGATGACCGAGCCCCGGCACGACGAACCCGAAGGTCCCCGTCGCGTCGAGCGCGAACGGCGCCCGTCGACTCCCATCCGTATCCTTCACGCGGCCGCCCGGCAGCTCGTCTCGGCCGGCGCCTCGAGCCTGAGCATGCAGGACGTCGCCGATGCGGCCGGCGTGAGCAAGGGGCTCATCCACTACCACTACCACGACAAGGAGACGCTGCTCACCCGTCTCATCGAGTGGGTGACGCGCGAATCCGTGGCGCGCGAGCGAGCGGCGCTCGCCCGCAGCACGCCGCGAACGGCGATCGAGGATCTCTGGACCTGGTTGGAAGCCGAGCTGGCGAGCGGACACCTGCGCATCCTGAGCGAGCTGGCCCAGGAGCGGGGCCCGCTCGTGCGGGAGGCCGCGCGCCGTGCCGCCGATGCCCGCCGGGATGCCGCGATGAGCACCGTCGTCCGACTCTTCGCGATCCTCGAGCTGCGGCCACGGGTACCAGAACCGCTTCTCGCCGACGTCGTCGTCGCGTTCGTGGATGGGCTCGCCCTCCACGCGGTGCTGGCGCCGGAAGCGAACCATCGGGTGGTTTTCGACGTGTTCTGGCTGTCGATGCTCAGCCTCGCCGAATAGGTGGCGCGCAGGGCGACGCTCCCTGCCTTATAGTTTCCGGACATGAAGCCGCCGTCGTACCGCTGGCGCCGCTTGGGCATTGGAGCGGCGATCGCGGTCGCCCTCCTCTGGATCGGGAGCGCGATCGCCGTCGTGACGTGGGGCGCGCGCGATGGGGCACAGCCCGCCGATGCGATCGTCGTTCTCGGCGCCGCGCAGTACGTCGGGCGGCCATCGCCGGTGCTGCGCGCGCGGTTGGATCACGCGCTCGAGCTCTGGCAGCGGGGTCTCGCTCCGCGTCTCGTCCTCACGGGCGGCACCGGCGTCGGCGACACGACGAGCGAAGCCGCCGTCGGGCGGCGGTACGTGACCCGCCACGGCGTCCCCGACAGCGCCATCCTCATGGAAGACGCCGGCCGGACCACCAGCCAATCGCTCGTCGCGGTCGCCGCGATGATGCAGGAGCGTCAGGTGTCGCGCGTCATCCTCGTGAGCGATCCCTTCCACATGCTGCGCCTGCGAGTGCTGTCGCACCGGCTCGGGCTCACCCCGTATACGTCCCCGACGCAGACGAGCCCCATCTCCGCCAACCGTGGCGAGCAACTCGGCTACATCGTGAGCGAATCGGTGAAGGTGCCACTCACCTGGCTGTTCGGGCTCTTCCAATCATAGGAATGCCCGCACTCGCCATCGCCCACGGTCCCATCGCGCGTGCCGCGGTGTTCGTCGCCATGCTGAGCCTGGCGGCCGCAGGGCCCGCGAGCGCCCAACGCACGCTCAGCCCGATCATCGAGCTCGACGCCGGCGTGCGGACGGTGGACGTCGTGTCGTCGGAGAGCAGCGCCGGGTCGGCCTCGGGCTTCAATCTCCGAGTGCGAGCGCTGATCCCCGATGCCTGGCGGCACGTCGACGTCTTCGTCGCCGCCGAGCTCGCGCCGTTCGGGCTCAGCAACAATCGCGAGGACGAGAACGACCCGGCGTTCCTGTACGGGGTGAGCATTCCCCTGCTCGCCGCAAAGCGCACCGGGGGATGGTTGAGCATCGGACTGCCGGTCATGGGCTACTATCGATACGACCCGACCGGGATCGAGAGCCCGCGTCGCCGCTACGTCAACGACATCATGGTCGAGGGGACGATCACGCTGCACCTCGGCCAGAAGATGCTCTCCGACCTCGGCGCATTCTGGTCGACGTTGGACGCATACCTCTACGTCGATCAGCCGATCACCAAGACGATCGACCCGGCCACGCTCCGCGTGGACCGCTTCCGCCCCGCGTTCGTGTACGGGCTGTCAGTGCCTGTCGCCGGGAGTCGCGACGACCGCTGACTCATGTCCGACCCAGGGCAGCGGGGTTCCTCTGCCCATCCGGGTTGATCAATTTACGAACATGCAGCTGCCCATCGACACGTATCGCCTCGCCAACGGCCTGTTCGTGACGCTGTCCGAGGATCACACGGCGCCGCTCGTCGCCGTGAACCTCTGGTATCACGTCGGCTCGGCGAACGAGCGCCCCGGGCGGACCGGTTTCGCGCATCTCTTCGAGCACATGCTTTTTCAGGGATCCGCGCACGTCGCCGCGAACGAGCACTTCGAGCTCATTCAACGCGCCGGTGGTACGCTGAACGGGTCGACGTGGCTGGACCGAACGAACTACTTCGAGACCGTCCCGTCGAACCAGCTGGCGACCGCCCTCTGGCTCGAGGCCGATCGCATGGGACAGCTCCTGCCGGCGATGACGCAGCAGAAGCTCGACACGCAGCGCGATGTCGTGAAGAACGAGCGCCGGTGGTCGGTGGACAATCAGCCCTACGGCACCTGGTGGGAGCGATTGCCGGCGCTCGCCTTCCCACCAGAGCATCCGTTCCATCACTCGCTGATCGGGTCGATGGATGACCTCACGGACGCGAGCCTCGAGGACATCGCACACTTCTTCGCGACGTTCTACACGCCGGACAATGCGGTGCTGACGGTCGCCGGGGACTTCGACCCGGCCGATGCGCGGCGCTTGATCGAGTTGTATTTCGGCGGCATCCCCGCCGGCGCCGGCAAGCCGCCGCTCCCCAACATGCAGGTGCCCGACACCTTCGGGGCATGGCGTCGCGAGCTCGTCGCCGACGATGTCATGCTGCCGCGGCTCTTTCTCGCGTTCCGCTCACCGGTGTTCGGCAGTGACGCCTACTACCCCGCCAGCGTCTGCGGCGCCGTGCTCGGCATGCGCCGCGGGAGCCGCCTCCACCGTGCCCTCGTGCGCGAGCGCGAGATCGCTTCGGAGGTGAGCGCCTTCACCTTCGATCTCCCGAAGGGCAGCGACCTCCTCATCATCGATGCGACTGCTCGCCCCGGTATCACCGCCGACCGACTGGAACAGGAAGTCGCCGCAGAGGTCGATCGCCTGCGCGATCACGGGGTGACGCCGTCGGAGGTCGCGCGTGCCGTGGCGCTCATCGAGACGGACTTCGTGAGCTCGATGCAATCGGCAGGCGATCGCGCCGACGCGATCTCGAAGTTCGCCACGTATCTCGGCGAGCCGCGGCTGATCAACGAACAGACGGAGCGCTACCGGCGCGTCACCGCGGACGAGGTCAACGCATTCGCACGTGCGCGCCTCGGCGCCGACAACCGCGCGAGCCTGATCTACACGCCACGCGAGACGCCGGGTGACGGCAACGCCGGCGGAGATCTGCAGGAGGCCGCCGCGGCGGCGGCGACGCCATGAGCGGGTCGATGTCGTCACCGCCCGTCGCGGACACGTCCGGCCGCCCGATCGCGAGCGCCCCACGGCCGTACGCGTTTCCGTCGTTCGAGCGGCTGCAGCTGCCGAACGGCCTCGAGCTCGTCGTCGCGCCGGTGCGCAAGCTGCCGATCGTCACCGTGCTCGCGCTGGTCGATGCCGGCGCCGTCTGCGATCCGAAGGGGAAGGAAGGACTGGCACAGCTCACGGCACAGGCGCTGTCGGAGGGCACCGAGCGGAGCGACGGCGCCGCGCTCGCCGAGCGGTTCGAGCAACTCGGCGCCGCCTTCGACGCGAGCGCCGATTGGGATGCGACCGTCGCCCGGCTCACCGTCACCGCCGACCGCTTGCCGGCGGCGCTCGAGCTGTTCGCCGAAGTGCTGCGCACGCCGGCGTTCCCCCAGCGGGACATCGAGCGGCTCAAGGCCGAGCGCCACGCCGAGCTGATGCAACTGCTCGCAGAGCCGCGCGGCCTCGCCGATGAGATGTTCTCGCGCTTCGTGTATGCCCCGGGCTCCCGGTATGCGTCGCCGGACGGCGGCACCGCCGAGAGCGTGGGGGCGCTCACGCGCGACGACGTGACGGCGCTCTACGCCTCGCGCTTCCGCTCCGGAGCGACGACGATCGTGATCGCCGGCGATGTCTCGATCGATGCCGCCGTGCGCCTGACGACGGCGGCGTTCGGGGATTGGACCGGCGGCACCGTGCCTGCGATGACGACGCCCGACGGTCCCGCCTACGCTACCAGGCGAGTGCACATCGTCCGAAAGGATGAAGCGCCGCAGTCGGAGCTGCGGATCGGCCACGTCGGGCTGCCGCGCGCTCACCCCGATTTCTTTCCGGTCGTCGTGATGAACGCGATCCTCGGCGGGCTCTTCTCGTCGCGGATCAACCTGAACCTGCGTGAGGTGCACGCGTACACGTACGGTGCATTCTCGTCGTACGAGTGGCGGCGCGGCGCCGGGCCGTTCACGGTGTCGACGGCGGTGAAGACCGACGTCACGGATGCAGCCGTGCGGGAGGTGCTGCAGGAGATCGATCGGATGCGGGCCGATCCCGTGTCGGCCGAAGAGCTCTCGCTCGCGGTGAGCTATCTCGATGGCGTCTTCCCGATCCGCTACGAGACCACGGCGTCGATCGCCGCGGCGTTGGCGAACCTCGTGCTCTACCGCCTGCAGTCGGACTACTACGACCGCTATCGCGAGACGATCCGCAGGATCTCCGCAGACGATGTGCTGCGTGCCGCGCGGACGCATCTGCACCCGGATCGGCTGCAGATCGTGCTCGTCGGGGATCCTGATGCGGTTCGCGGTCCCGTGACGGCGCTCGCGCTCGGTGATGTGGCGGTCTACGACGCCGGCGGCGTCTCGATCGGTTGACGGCCGGCCACGCGAGGTGATCAGCCGCGGGGACGGGGAAGCGCCCGTCCCTGTTTCGTCATCCGGATATTTAGTACCGTAGTGTTACCTAATGACGGCCGCGGGGACGCGGCGTCGCGGAGGACGTATGGCGATAGAAGCGCAGCTCTCGACTCGACGCGTCTACACGGGGCGCGTGCTGAACCTCGACATCGACCGTGTGCGTTTTCCGAACGGCTCCGAGGGGGAGCTGGAGATGATCCGCCACCCAGGGGCCAGCGCGGTGATCCCGTTCGTGAGCGATCCGACGGGAACCGACCCGCAGGTCATGCTGCTCAAACAGTACCGGTACGCGGCCGAGGGGGTGCTGTACGAAGTGCCAGCGGGCCGGCTCGATCCCGGTGAGGCGCCATTCGACTGTGCAACACGCGAGCTCCGCGAGGAAACAGGGTGCACGGCTCAGCGTGTCGAATATCTGAGCACGATCTACACGACGCCCGGGTTCACCGACGAGCGCATTCATCTGTACATGGCCGTCGGGCTCGAGCGCGGCGAGGCGGCGCGCGAGGCCGATGAGTTCATCGAGATCGACGTGATGCCGCTGTCGAGAGCGCTGGAGTTGATCGAACAGGGGGAGATCCGGGACGGGAAGACCGTCATTGCGCTGCTGTTCGCGGCCGGTTTCCGCGCCGGCCGGTGATTGCGGCGGAGTGGCCGGCCCGGAGGCGTGCAACCCAGCGGTGACCCGACGTCGTAGTAGCTAGTACTGCTGAGAGGAAAGTGTCCCACGGGCTGTCGTAGAAAGAGGACAACCCGAGGGACACGATGGCTCGACTCGACTGCAGATGCAATCGTGTAAGTTGTTTTTCAGTACAAACTTACAGACTTGGCGCGGCGAAGATGGAACCCGGCATGTGGCGTGCCTTAGAACCCGTCGAAGCTGAGAGGAGGGTCACATCAGGATTCTTCTTGGTCAGAGCAGCATACCCGTCGTTGTCGTTCTAGGGGGATCGACCCATGGCTGACGTCGCAGAAAAACGGAGGGCCTCGCTGCCCGGGGCGGCGATCAGAGAGCACCTCCGCTCGCTCGATGACTCAGGTGTCGTCACGGCATTTCTCGGTGGCGAAGAGCGCGCCTTTCAGGAGCTCGTCGAGCGCTATCAGACCCGACTGCTGAACTTCGTGTATCGCACGATCGGCGACCGGGAGAAGGCAGAGGATCTCGTGCAGGAGGTGTTCATTCGCGTGTATCGCCACCTGCATCGCTTCGACCGCTCGAAGAAGTTCTCGACGTGGATCTACACCATCGCGTCGAACCTCGCGAAGAACGAGCTGCGGAACCGCTCGCGGAACCCGCTCGTGCTGTTTCAGACGATCCGCAAGAACTGGCAGGACGAAGACCGGCCGTTGCAGTTCGAGGATGCGCATTCGCGCCCCGACGACCTGTACCGGAAGCGCCACCTCCGAGAGCTCGTGGAGCAGTCGGTGGAGCAGCTCCCGGAGCACCACCGCACGGTGTTCGTCCTTCGCGAGCTCGAAGGAAAGTCGTACGAGGAGATCGCGGAGATCACCGACTGCAACCTCGGAACGGTGAAGTCCCGGTTGAACCGCGCGCGGAACTCGTTCGCCGAGATCATCGCGCCGTCGCTCGATTAGGCGACATCGGAGGGGACGCACATAGATGTGATCCGCGCGGCCTGTCCGGCGCGCGAACGGAGGGCCCGATGCAGGTGCATCGGGCCCTCCGTGCATCGCTGGCGACCCATCGAACACGCCGCGCGACGCCCGTCCAAGCCGTTGCACCAGCGAACCTTCGCCGCGCGCTCCGCGATGGGTCTGGACGGGGTGACGCACGGCACGTACGCTATCCGGTCTCCGGGGCGATCCACCGAGGAACCCGCCCTGGGCTATCGGGTACCCAAGCCACGATCGCCGGACCGCCCCCGACCAGCGCCTGATGGATTGTAGAACGTTTCGGAAGAAGCATGTCGCATTCGTCGATGACACGCTGCCAGGCATCGACCTGGTGGCGATGCAGCGGCACCTCATCGAATGCGATCACTGCGCGCAGCACGACACGCAGGTTCGCCGCGCCCTCCTGCTCTTCCGCAACCTCCCCCAGATCGAGCCGTCTGCGGACTTCTCGAGCCGTCTGCAGAGTCGCCTTCGCGATGAACGGCAGCTGATGGCGTCGCGTGGTAGCGCGGACGTCGCCTCGTCGCGCGGGCCCCGGCTCAAGACGTTCGCCGCCGTGGCAGCGAGCATCGTGGTCGTCGGATACCTCACGATGTTCGCGACGAGCGGCTCGCGGCGCACGGTGCCCCAGGTCGCGCTCGCGCCGGTGGTGGCAACCGAGCCCGAGCCCGTGGCGCCGGAAGTGACGCCGCCGCTGGCGACCCCAGCGCTCGTCGCATCGGTCTCCGCGGGCGTGCCACTCTGGCCTGCCATGCTGCTCGCCGACCAGGCCCCGGTTCGCTTCGCCAGCGAGCAGTTCGCTCGGTAGGTCGTCCGGCGCTCGCCGCGCGGCGGCGCACCGTGCCGGCTGCAAGTGTCTGCAAGCGCACGACGTTGGCGCGCCACGTCGGGTCGTGCTGCTCCCCTCCCGCCTGCCCCGATCTATATTGCTCGCATGTCGGCCGCGTCGGGGCACCGGGCACTGCGGAAAGCGCTTCAGGACGGGTCCTTCGACCGTGTGTACTACTTCCACGGCGACGATGACTTCCTGAAGGAAGACGCCGTGCGTCAGGTGGTCGCGGCAGCCGTCGACCCTGCCATGCGCGACTTCAACGCCGACGTTCGGCGAGGCAGTGAGGTCGACGCCGAGGCGCTGGAGACGATGCTCTCGACACCGCCGATGATGGCCGATCGACGCGTCGTCGTGATCCGCGATGTCGGCGCCCTCAAGCGCGACGCCCGGAAAGTCCTCGATCGCTACCTCGTGCGCCCGGCACCCGACACCGTCGTCGTGCTCACGAGCCCGAGCGGGACGAAAGCCGAAGGGGCGCTCGATCGCGCGACGACGGCGGTGGAGTTCCCGGTCCTCACCGGCGACCGGGTGCCGAAGTGGATCGCGCACCATGTGTCGACGGTCCTCGGGAGCGCGATCACGCCGAGCGCCGCCGAGCTGCTCCAAGCCACGGTCGGCGATGACCTCCCCGAGCTCGCGGCGGAGCTGGACAAGCTCGCGAGCTATGCGCACGGCAGCGAGATCGACGAGAGCGCCGTCTCGGAGATCGTCGGCGCACGGCGCGGCGAGATGCTCGGCGACCTGCTCGATCGGATCGCGGAGCGAAACGGCCCGGCCGCGCTCGCGCTCATCGCACACGTGCTCTCGAACCCGAAGACGAGCGCCGTCTCGATCGTGATCGCGCTGACGACGCAGATGCTCGCCATCGGCTGGGGGCGCGCGCTCCGCGACCGCGGGACGCCGCCGTCGGCGATCGAGCGGGAGTACTTCACGCTGCTCAAAGAGACCGGCGCCTTCGTGATGCGTCCGTGGGGAGACGCGGTGCGCAGCTGGGCGCGCGTGCTCGATCGATGGACGGCTCCGACGGTCGATCGCGCACTCGACGCGCTCCTCGAGGCCGATCGCACGCTCAAAGAGTCACGGGTCTCATCGGAGCATCAAGTGCTCGCCTCGCTCGTGCTCGCTCTCTGCACCGATCCACACGCCGTCGCGGCATGACCGTGCACGCTCCGCGACGCGCTCGATCGCTCCGCGCTGCCGCCGCCCTCTTGGCGATCGTGGTGATGGCCACGACGGCGTCCGCCGCCACGGCGCAGGACACGCCGCGCCGAAGCGACCCGCGTGCGGACTCCATCTTCGCGCGCGCGCAGCAGCTCGCGGGAAGCGGGGATGGAACCGCGGGACGCGCGCTCGTCGATTCGATGCTCGCCGCCGCGGCGCCGGGGTCGAGCGACTATGCGGAGGCGCTGTATTGGAGAGCGGTGCTCGCCGCAACGGCAGCGGACGCCGAGCGTGACTACCTGCGGGTGAGCATCGAGTACACGTTCTCACCTCGCGCGACGGACGCGCTGCTCCGCCTCGGCCAACTCGAGCTGGCGCGCGGCGATCGCGCCCGTGCGCAGCGGCACCTCGAGCAGGCCGTCCGCAATGATCCGAACAGCCCAGCCGCGGCTCGGGCGAACGCGACGCTCGCGCGGCTCCTGATCGAAGGAGGGGACGTCGCCGGCGGCTGTGCGGCCGCGGCGGTGGCGCGTCCGCGGCTCGATCCCTCGGATGTGGAGCTCCGGCATCAGCTGGACTACTACGGGCAACGGTGCGCGAACCTCGCCCGCGCTGCGGCCGACAGCCAGGCAGCCACCGTGGCGGCCGCGGCAGACAGCGCAGCAGCACCTGCGACGGCGAAGCCGCCGGAGACCGACACGGCGGCGGGCTTCAGCGTGCAGGTGGCTGCGTACTCACGCCGGGCCGATGCCGACGCACTGGCGCGGCGATTGGGGGCGCGGGGCTTCGACGTCCGCGTCGCCGGGCAGCGCGCACCGTATCGCGTGCGCGTCGGCCGGTATGCGACGCGTGCCGACGCCGAGGCGGCGCGCGGACGGATGCGGCGCTCGAAGGTCGAGGGGATCGTCGTCGAGGCGGAGCCACGATGAGCGGAACCGGTCACGCAAGCGGACGCGATCCGACGCCGCTCATGCAGCAGTACCGGGACATCAAGGCGCGACATCGCGACGCGATCCTGATGTTCCGGATGGGCGACTTCTACGAGATGTTCTACGACGACGCCGAGATCGCGTCGCGCGTGCTGGGTCTCACGCTGACGTCGCGCAACAACGGCGGCGCCGCCGAAGTGCCGCTCGCGGGCGTGCCGGTCAAGGCGCTCAACGAGTATCTGCGCCGGCTCGTGCAGCAGGGCTTTCGGGTCGCGATCTGCGAGCAGGTCGAGGACCCGAAGGTGGCGAAGGGGATCGTGCGGCGCGAGGTGGTCGAGACGGTCACGCCCGGGGCGGCGTTTGCCGACGACCTGCTCGATGGTGCGCGCAACAACTATCTGTGCGCCGTGAGCGTGATCGGGGGCGTCGTCGGGATCGCCGCGGCAGATGTCTCGACGGGCGAGCTGCGTCTCGTGCTCGTGCCGCGTCCCGATGCCGATGCGGCGCTCGCGCGGTTCGCGCCGCGCGAGATGTTGATCGTGCGAGGGGCCAGTGCCGCGGCCGATGCCCCGCCGCACATGGACGGGGCGCTCGTGAGCGAGCGGGACGCGTGGGAGTTCGACCCCGGCCTCGCGCGCGACGAGCTGGCGCGGCACTTCGCGGTGCAGTCCCTCGAAGGGTTCGGGATCGACCGCGACGCGGATGCCGCGGCCGGCGCTGCCGGGGCGTTGCTCCGCTATCTGCGCGAGCTTCAGCCGTCGGGGGTGCCCCACCTCATGCGGCCGATGCTCGAGCGCGGGGGCGGCACGATGCCGCTCGACGAGATGACGCGCCGGAACCTCGAGCTCGTCGAGTCGCTGCGGGCGCCGAGCGGCACGGGACGCGGCGACAACGCGGGGACGTTGCTCGGCGTGGTGGACCGGACGCTCACGCCGATGGGTGCGCGGCTGCTGCGGCACTGGCTGCTCGCGCCGCTCGTCGAGCGGGGGGCGATCGAGCAGCGGCTCGGCGGTGTGGCGGCGCTCGCGAGCGCGGCGCTGGCCCGTGCAGCGCTGCGGGTCGCGCTGGACGGGGTGCGAGATCTGGAGCGTCTGGCGAGCAAAGCGGCCGCCGGGCGCGCGACCCCGCGGGAGCTGCGCTCGTTAGGCGACTCGCTCGGCCGCCTGCCGGACGTCGGCGGGGCGGCACGAGAGGCGGGGCGCCAGACGGTCGCGGGCACCGAAGGGATCCTCGGGGATGTCGTGGGCGCATGGGACGATTGCGCCGACCTCGCGGAGCTGCTGCGGCGCACGCTCGTGGAGCGGCCGCCGATGGCGATCGGCGAGGATCCGTCGATCGCGCCTGGGGTGGACGAGGCGCTCGACGAGCTGCGCGCGCTCTGCACCGGCGGCAAGGACGGGATCGCCGCGATCCAGCAAGGGGAGCGGCAGCGCACCGGGATCCAGTCGCTCAAGGTCGGCTACAACCGCGTCTTCGGCTACTACATCGAGATCTCGAACGCGAACCGCCATCTCGTGCCCGACGACTACCAGCGACGTCAGACGCTGGCGGGGGCGGAGCGCTACGTGACGCCGGCCCTCAAGGAGTACGAGGAGAAGGTGCTCTCGGCGACGGAGCGGATCGAGGCACGGGAGCGCGAGCTGGTCGATGCCCTGCGGCAGCGGGTAGCGGCGGAGCTTCGCCGGCTGCAGCGCGTGGGCGCCGCGGTGGCGACGCTCGACGTGCTGGCATCGTTCGCCGAGGTGGCGGAGCTCGAGGGGTATGCGCGTCCCGAGCTGACGGACGACTACGACCTCGAGATCATCGCCGGACGGCATCCGGTGGTGGAGCGGATGATGGCGCGCGAGTCGTTCATCCCGAACGACGTGACGCTGCGCGAGGATGGGCGGATCATCATCCTCACGGGTCCGAACATGGCCGGTAAGTCGACGATCCTGCGACAGATCGGGCTGATCGTGCTGCTGGCGCAGGTGGGGTGCTTCGTGCCGGCGAAGCGGGCGCGGATCGGGATCGTCGATCGGTTGTTCACGCGCGTCGGGGCGAGCGACAACCTCGTGCGCGGCCAATCGACGTTCATGGTCGAGATGGCGGAGACGAGCGCGATCCTCCACTCGGCGACGCGGCGGAGCCTCGTGCTGCTCGACGAGATCGGGCGCGGGACGTCGACGTACGACGGCGTGTCGATCGCGTGGGCGGTGAGCGAGCATCTGCACGACCGCGTCGGATGCAAGACGGTGTTCGCGACGCACTATCACGAGCTCGTGCAGCTCGCCGATGAATTAGACGCAGTACGCAACTATAACGTCGCCGTCCGGGAAGCCGGGGAGCGCGTGCTCTTCCTCCACACGCTGCAGCCGGGTGGGGCGGATCGGTCGTACGGGATCGAGGTCGGACGACTGGCGGGGTTGCCGCCGGCGGTGGTGGCGCGGGCGCGCGAGGTGCTGCGGGTGTTCGAAGGGGAGCAGCTCGCGGCCGCGGTGCGGCCACAGGGCACGCCGGGCGGCTCGCGCGGAGATGCGCGGGGGCGCGCGCCGACGGAGCAGCTCGGGCTGTTCGCGACGACGCACCCGGTGGTGGAGCGGCTGCGGGCGATCGACCCGAACGCGCTGACGCCGATCGAGGCGTTGACGCTTCTCGCGCAGCTCAAGCGGGCCGCGGACTGAGCGCACGACGATGCGGGGTGGGGGGGTGGCGCTCGGGTTGGCGCTGGCGTGCGCCGCGTGCGACCAGGCGCGGAGCAGTAGCGGGGAACCGGCGGATCGACGCCGGGCGACGGGGGGCGCGCTGGACTCGCTGCCGGTGATGCTCAACGCGGAGCTGCCATTCCGGTATCCGCAGACGCTCTACGCGCAGCGGGTGCAGGGGAACGTCACGCTGCGGTTGTTCATCGACAGTCTCGGGAGCGTGTACCCGGATTCGACGGTGGTCGAGCAGTCGTCGGGATACACGGAGCTGGATTCAGCGGCGGTGGCAGGGTCCGAGCGGCTGCGGTTTCGGCCGGCGATGGCGCGCGGGGCGCGGGTTGCCGTGTCGGTGCTCTTTCCCGTGTACTTCAGGCATCCGGAGGCGAGCCCGCTTCCGGGTGATACCATCTTGCAGAAGGACTAAGGGGCGGCAACGCGATGGCGAACAGCGTGGAACGCAATCGACGACCGTACGACGACGTGCTCGGCACGATCGGGTGGACGCCGCTCATCCGGCTCAATCGGGTGACGCGCGGCATCCGCACGCCGGTGTACGCGAAGGCGGAGTACTACAATCCGGGGGGGTCGGTGAAGGACCGCATCGGCCTTCCGATCATCGAGCAGGCGGAGCGTGACGGGACGCTCAAGCCGGGTGGGACGATCGTCGAGGGGACGAGCGGCAACACCGGGGTGGGGCTCGCGATCGCAGCCGCGCTCAAGGGCTACCGCTGCATCTTCACGATGCCCGACAAGATGTCGCAGGAGAAGGTGCGCCTGCTCAAGGCGTTCGGCGCCGAGGTGATCATCACGCCGACGGCGGTGCCGGCGAGCCATCCGGACAACTACGTGATGATGGCGAAGCGGATCGCGCACGAGACGCCGAACGCGATCCTCGCGAACCAGTTCTACAACGACGCCAACCCGACCGCGCACTACGCGACGACGGGGCCCGAGCTCTGGGAGCAGACGGAGGGGCGGATCACACACTTCGTCGGGGCGGCGGGCACGGGCGGGACGATCACCGGCGTGGGGCGGTACCTCAAGGAGAAGAACCCGAAGATCCAGATCATCTCCGGGGACCCGGTGGGGTCGATCCTCGCGGAGTACTGGCGATCGGCGGGGAAGCGGATCGTCGACGGAGTGCCGTACAAAGTCGAAGGGATCGGACAGGACAAGCTGCCGAGCACGCTCGACATGAGCGTGATCGACGACTACCAGACGGTGAGCGACAAGGAAGCATTCGCGATGGCGCGGCGCCTGACGCGCGAGGAGGGGCTCTTCGCGGGCGGCTCGTCGGGGCTCATCGTGCACGTGGCGCTCGGCGTCGCGCGGAAGGCGAAGGACCCGAACGCGTGCATCGTCGCGCTGCTCTGCGACACGGGGGAGCGCTACCTCTCGAAGCTGTACAACGACGAATGGATGCGCGAGAACCAGCTGCTCGAGGCGGAGCGGGTGACGCTGCGCGATCTCGTCACGTACAAGGGGCGGGATGAGGCGCCGACGCTGGTGAGCGTGTCGGCGGGGGCGCTCGTGCGGCAGGCGCTCAATCTGATGCGGCTGCACGATGTGTCGCAGCTGCCGGTGATGGACGCCGACCGCTGTGTGGGGAGCGTGACGGAGAACGGGCTCACGACGCGCGGGCTCGAGAGCACGAAGTTTCTCGATGCGACCGTCGGCGAGGTGATGGACGAGCCGTTTCCGCTCGTGAACGGCCGCGAGGCGGTGGAAGGGGTGACGAAGATGCTCTCGAAGGCGACGCCGGCCCTGCTCGTGCAGGACGACGGCGCCGTGATCGGGATCGTGACGAGGTCCGACATGCTGCAGTTCCTGATGGCGCGATGAGGATCACCGTGTTGATGGGGGGCACGTCGTCGGAGCGCGACGTGTCGTTGGCGTCGGGGATGCGCGTCGCGCAGGCGCTGCGGTCGCGCGGCCACGAGGTGGTGGCGGTGGACACGGCGTACGGCGTGCTCTCGGCGGCCGACGAGCAGAAGCTGCTGGGAGGTGGGGTCGTGAAGACGATCCCGCCGGACACGCAGGCGCTCGTGCGGCTCAACGCGGCACTGCCGGCGACCCTTCGCGGGCTTCCGCCCGCCGAGGTGCTGTTTCTGGCGCTGCATGGCGGCCAGGGAGAGGACGGGACGCTCCAAGCGCTGCTCGACCTGACGGGCCTTCCGTATACGGGGAGCGGTCACCTGGCGAGTGCGCTGGCGATGGACAAGGACCTGTCGAAGCATCTGTTCCGGGCGGCGGGAGTGCAGACGGCAGACTGGCTGATGGTGACGGAGGGAGGGCGCGGGGGGCGGGGGGCGGGCTGGACCGCGTTCCTCGCCAAGGCAGTCTCCGGTCTCGGGATGCCGCTCATCGTCAAGCCGTCGAAGCAGGGGTCGACGGTCGGGCTGACGCTCGTGAAGGATGCGAAGGACCTCGAGGGGGCGATCGACCTGGCCCTTCAGTACGACGATGAGGTCATGCTCGAGCAGTTCATCCCGGGGCGGGAGCTGACCGTGGGGATCCTTGGCGGGGAGGCGCTTCCGGTCGGGGAGATCATCCCGAAGCACGAGCTCTACGACTACGAGTGCAAGTACACGGCGGGGATGGCGACCGAGATCTTCCCGGCCGACCTGACGCCGGAGAAGACCCGCGAGGTCCAGGATGCGGCGCAGCGGGCGTTTCGCGCGCTCAAGCTGGGCGGATACGCGCGGCTGGATTTCCGGATGACGCCGGCCGGGGAGCTGTACTGTCTGGAGGCGAACACCCTTCCGGGAATGACGGAATTGAGCCTCATTCCACAGGCTGCCGCAGCGGCGGGGATCTCGTTTCCCGAGCTCTGCGAGCGCATCGTACAGCTCGCGCTCACCAGATCGGAGATCACGAAATGATGCAGATGCCGGTGCTCACCGCGCCGCTCGTCGGCGTGCCGTCGGGGTTGCAATCGCAGGGGCCGTGGGCGGGTCGCCGCCAGCTCTTCCTGCGGTTTGCCGGGGAAGCAGAGACGGCGACGATGTACAGAGCGGATGCGCTGGCCCGCGAGATCGCGCGCAACCTGGCGCGATCGTCGTATCACTCGATCTCGATCTCGGGGCGGGATGCCGTGATGAGCACGGATTTCCTGCTGGCGACGTTCGGGCAGGTGACGAGCTCGCTGCCGGTGATGATCGATACGGATGGGCGGCGGCCGGAGGCGGTGACGGCGCTCGGGTCGCACGTGTCGATGATCCAGGTGACGATGGACGTGCCGACGGTGGCGCAGAACGCGGCGACGGTGGATCAGGCCGTGTCGACCCTCAAGGCGGCCGCGGGAGCAGGGCGGGAACATGCCCTGGTGCTCCTGGTTCGGGACGACGCCAGTGACGAGCAACTCTTACGGATCGTCGAGCAGGCACACGCCGCCAGCCCGGGCACGATGCTTGTGGTGCATCCCGGGTCGGTGGGGGAGCGGCCGACGCTCGATCGCCGGTGGTCGGCATTCTCGGAGCGGGCCTGCGCGGTGCACGGCGATGTGCGTGTGGCGCTGCGGCTTCCGGGGCCGGCCGGAATGCGGTAACTGCGGCACGGCAGGAGGAAGCACCGAACCAGCGGGGGTGGGACGGCTGGGAACTGGCCGTCTCCGCGCGTAGTATAGTGGGAGCCACCCTCCGACCCCGCGTTGGCACCCGAGCAGTCTCGCATGTCCTACGCCCTCACCGACGACACCGACTACCCGCGGATCACCCCCGCAGTGAAGTGGTTGATCGCGATCAACGTCGCGATCTTCTTCCTGCAGGTGACCATCGTCCGGGCGGACGACATGCAGCGGTGGCTCGGCTTCCAGTCGGGCGACCTCGATCGGTCGTGGTGGACGATCGTCACGTACATGTTCGTGCACGGCGGCCTGCTGCATCTCGCCGTCAACATGTACACGCTCTTCATGTTCGGCCCGCGGGTCGAGCATGCGTGGAGCGCGAAGGACTTCACCCGCTATTACTTCATCTGCGGCTTCGGCGGGTGGCTCGCCCACCTGCTGTTCGTGAAGAACGCGGGGCTCATCGGCGCGTCGGCGGCGGTGATGGGGGTGATGCTCGCGTACGCGATGCGGTGGCCGGATGACGAGGTCTATCTCTTCGGCATCGTCCCGATCAAGGTGAAGTGGCTCGTCGCCATCTTCGCGCTCTCGAACCTCGTGAGCGGGATCGGCATGAGCGCGACGGGGTCGGGGGTCGCATATCTCGCGCACCTCGGCGGTCTCGCCGCCGGCTTCCTGTATCTGCGCACGACGTCGTCGGTGGGGTTCGACAAGCTTCGCCAGCGCGTGACGCAGATCCCGGACGTGCCTGATGAGACGCCGCGCGCGATCCCGCGGTCGCTCCCGCGCTCGCGCGAGAAGGCGCACGACGTCGATGACATCGTCGCGCGCAGCAAGGCAGCGCTCGCCCGCCGGCAACCGAGTGCGCCGCAGGCGACGGCGCGGCCGGTGAAGCATGCCGAGCCGCTGACGCAGAAGGAGGAGCTCAACCTTCTGCTCGACAAGATCTCGGAGTACGGGATCGAGAGCCTGACGTCAGACGAGCGGCGGATGCTCGACGAGCTCTCCAAGAGCCTTCGCCGAGAATAACGGCGCCAGCACGTACGGATGAACACAGGGCCGACCTCCATGAGAGGCCGGCCCTTCGTGCATTCAGCGCGTGAGCGCTCAGGAGAGCCCTCCGGCGGTGCCGAAGGGCAATGCCGCCGCGACGTTGTCGCGGCGACGGTACCGGTGCATTGCGCACCGGACGTTGGCGTAGTGAAGGTGCTCTCAGAACGACGCGTCACCTATGCACTCGTTACTGCGCGGCGGCAAGAGGGGCACGGTGCAATGTGTCGAGCGGCACAGCGCCGGGACGATTGCCCGTTGGCGCCGGCGTGGTACATCGTTCCAGCATGCCACGACCAGACCTGCTCGAAACGTTTCCGAACCCGTATCCGGGGCGGGACTACGAGATCCACATGACGTGCGAGGAGTTCACGTCGCTGTGCCCGCTTGGCGGCGTCGAGAGCGATGCGAGCGAGCTGACGCTCCTCTCGGGGGGCGCGCCGGACTTCGGCACGATCATCATCTCGTACGTGCCCGACGAGCTCTGCCTCGAGCTCAAGAGCCTCAAGCTCTACCTCTGGAGCTTCCGAAACGACGGCATCTTCTACGAGCGCGCGGTGAACCACATCCTCGACGACCTCATGCTCGTGACGCGGCCGCGGCGGATGGAGGTGATCGGCGACTTCAACGTGCGGGGGGGGATCAAGTCGGTGATCACGGCGCGGGCGGCGGCCGAGGCCGCTCCGAGCACCACCCCCAGCGCCGCGCCCAAGCGATCGACGCCGGCGCCGCGTACGAAGACGATGGGCTCACCAGCCGCGAGCCGGCGGAAGCGGCGTTAGGCGGCCCGTCTCGCCCGACGCCTGGCCTCGACATTCATCGCACGTTTTCCCAGGACGCCTTTCATGCGCCATCCGACGCTCGTCGCCATCGCGACTGTTTCGACGGTGTTTGCCGCGTGCTCGTCGAGTGTGCGAGCGCCATCTGCAGGCCCGGCGACGCCGAGCACGAGCACCGTCGCTGCGAGCGCCACGCCACCGGCCGATGGCGGGCCGGCGCTCCCCGGCCTCGGGGAGATCAAGGAACGCGACCTCGCGCGCGACCTGCAGTTCCTGGCGAGCGACCTCCTGCGCGGCCGCGAGGCAGGGACGCTCGACGAGCTGCGGGCATCGGCCTGGGTGGCCGAGCAGGCACGTGCGGCGGGGCTCGAGCCGGCGGGCGAGGACGGCACCTTCCTGCAGTTCTGGTCGATCCGGCGGACGCGACTCTCGCCCTCGAGCCGGATCACGCTCGCGCGCGTGCCGCTCGTGCTCTGGCAGGATGTCGTGGTCACGGGCGGCGGGGGCGGCGGGGGCGGCGGCATCGGTGCCGATCTCTCGGTCGACCTGCCGGTGGTGTTCATCGCCCAGGGGAAGGAAGCGGAGCTCGACGGGGTGGATCTCAAGGGGAAGGCCGTTGCGGTGATGGTGACGCGGCCGGAGAACGCGCCGGCACCGACGGTGAGTCTCTCGTCGTGGCGGTACGCACGGCTCGCCGTGCAGCAACAGGCGCGGCCACTCGTGCAGCGCGGGGCGTCGGCGGTGATCCTCGTCGCGGACTCGATCGCCGAGGACGGGATGAACTTCTACGCGGCAGCCTCGGGGCGAGGGACGTACGCGCTCGATACGGGCGCCGTGCGGCCGCCGGCGACGGCAGCCGTGCCGGTGTTGCTGATTCGCCGAGCGGCGTTCGCGCAGGTGCGCGACAAGGTTCGCGAGATCACGAACCGCCTGACGCTGGCGCTCACGACCGAGAGCTTCACGTATCCGTCGGTGAACATCGTGGGCCGCGTGCGCGGAACGGACGCGCGGCTCCGCGACGAGTACGTGCTGTTCAGCGGGCACCAGGATCACGACGGCGTGCGGTATCCGGTGAACGGCGACTCGATCTGGAATGGCGCCGACGACAACGCGACGACGAGCGTGGCGATGTTGGCGATCGCGCGCGCGTGGTCGAAGCACCCGGGACGGCGATCGGCGCTCTTCGTCTGGCATGGGGCGGAAGAGCGCGGGCTGCTTGGCTCACGGTGGTTCGTGGAGCACCCGATGGTACCCAAGTCGTCGATCGTCGCGGTGCTCAACGCGGACCTCATCGGCCGGAACAACCCGGACAGCGCGGCGCTGCTCGGTGTGCAGCCGCCGCACCGGAACTCGAAGGACCTCGTGGCGCTCGCGCTCGAGGCGAACGCGATGACGGGGAAGTTCCTGCTCGACAGTCTCTGGGATCGGCCGACGCATCCGGAGGGGTGGTATTTCCGGAGCGATCATCTGCCGTACGCGCGGGCGGGGATCCCGGCGATCATGTACTCGACGAATCTGCATCCGGACTACCACACGCCGCGGGATGAGGCATCGCGGATCGACGTGGGGAAGCTGACGCGGATGACGCAGTGGATGTACGCGACAGGGTGGTTGGTCGCGGCGGCGGATCAGCGGCCGGGGTTGGAACCGGGGTTCAAGTTGGAACGCTGAGAAACGGCGGCAGCATGCAGCATGGAACGGCGGCAGCATGCAGCATGGAACGGCGGCAGCATGCAGCTGCAGCGCGCAGCATGCTGGACGGGGTGCGGGACGCTCCGACTTCCCCGTGCGCCTACATCACCCGGTTGGGGGGTGTTTCGCCGTTGAAGAAGGAGAGGAGGTTGCGGATCACGAGAGTGCCCATGGCGTCGCGGGTTTCGATCGTGGCGCTGCCGATGTGGGGGAGCATGACGACGTTCGGCAGCGCGAGGAGGTCGGCGCTGAGGTGGGGTTCGCGCTCATAGACATCGAGGCCGGCGCCGGCGATCGTGCCCGTACGCAGGGCGTGCATGAGAGCGTGTTCGTCCACGAGGGTGCCTCGCGCGGTGTTGATGAGGATCGCGTGGGACGGCATGAGGGCGAGGCGGCGGGCGTCGATCATGTGGCGCGTCTCCGACGTGGCCGGCGTGTGGAGCGAGACCACATCGCTCGTGCGGAGCAGCTCGTCGAGCGGGCGCGAGGTGACGGACGCGTCCAGCCCGGGGCGCTCGGCCGCGACGACTCGCATGCCTAACGCGGAGGCTCGGCGCGCCAGGGCGCGGCCGATGCGGCCGTAGCCGACGATACCCAGGGTCTTGCCGTGGAGGGTGCGGCCGAAGATGTGGGTCGGGCGCCAGCCGGTCCACGCGCCGGCGCGGAGCTCGCGCTCGGCATCGGCCGTTCGGCGGAGGACGGCGAGCATCAGGTAGAGCGCGATGTCGGCGGTGTCTTCGGCGAGGACGTCGGGGGTGTTCGTGACGACGATGCCGGCGCGACGCGCGGCGGCGAGGTCGATGTTGTCGGTGCCGGCGCCGAAGTTGGCGATGATGCGGATGCGTCGAGCGGGGTCCTCGATCGCGGCGGCAGGGACGCGGTCGGCTACGGAGGGCACGAGGGCATCGGCAGAGCGGACTGCCGAGGCGATCTGGTCGGGGGTGAGCCAGCCCTCGGCGCCGGAGGGGACGACGAGGTCGACATGACGCGCGAGCTCGGCCTCTACGGCCGGCGGGAGGCGTCGGGCGAGGGCGACCGTCGGCCGGTGCGCGGCAGAGGGATTGGACATGGCCGAAATGTATCGGCCATGGCGAGTCGGCCAACGGGCGTGGAGCGCGTGCGTTGCCGGGCATCGCCGAGCGGGGTAACGTATCGCTCGATGCGACCCTCTCTCCGACGCATCGTCCTTCTTCTCTCACTCGAGCTCGGGCTCGGGGTGATCGTGGGCGCGACCGATCCGGGTGCCGCGTCGGCGCAGGCGCAGGAGGATGTGATCCTCCTCAAGCTCGGCGGAGCCGTCGAGCGCGGCGAGGCGCCGGCATTCAACGACCTGCTCGCGCAGTGGAAGGCGAGCGGACGGTTCTCGCTCCGCGCGCTCGAGGATCAGCGACTGCTCACGACGGCTGCGAGGGGATCGACGCCGGCGCACACGGCGATCGCCGAGCGATTGATAGCGGAAGGGATGGATCCGAATGGGGGGAGCTCGCAGCGGATGACGCCGATCCACGCCGCGGCCGCCGGCGGGAACGTGGCGACGCTTCGCGCGCTGTTGATGCATGGCGGGCGAGCCGATGTGAGCGACGACGATGGGAACACGCCGCTCTTCGCGGCCGTCCAGGGCACGGACTCGACGAAGGCGGAGATCGTACGGTTGTTGCTCGAGCGCGGCGCGACGGTGAACGCGCGCGGCGTGCTCGGACAGACGCCGCTGCACTGGGCGGCGCAGCACAACGCGTCGCTCATCCCGTTGCTCGTCGAGCGCGGGGCGACAGTGGACGCGACGGATGGTAAGGGGCGAACGCCGCTCATGCTCGGCCACCGCGCGGCGATCGAGCGCTTGCTCGCGGCGGGGGCGCAGCTTCAGGCGCGCGATCGCTACGAGAACACGGCGGCGCACTGGGCGGCGCTGCGCGGGGTGCCTGAGCTCGAGGCGCTCGCGACGGCGGGGCTCGCGCTCGACGCGAAGAGCTCGGCCGGGATGACGCCGGCGCACTTCGCGGCGCTCGAGGGCGGACCGGGCGCGGTCGGCGCGATCGCCTTCCTGCACGAGCGCGGCGTGGATCTCAACGTAGCGACGACCGGGCCGTATCCGTTCCGCGATCCGCAGCTCAACGCGCGTCTCTATCAGCCGACGATCATCCCGGCCGGTTCGACGCCGCTCTCGATCGCGAAAAAGTTGCACAATGACACTAAAATGTCATCGGGTCGGTATCGCGCACTCGTCGACACGCTCGAGAAGCTCGGGGCGACGGCTCGCGGCACGCGCGGCGGTGGCGCGAGCCAGTCGGGAACGGGCGGTGGTGGGGCGTCGAGGTTCGCGCCGCTGCTGTTGGCGCCGGTGAGCATCGTCGGGTTCGTGGTGATGTTCAGCGGGTTGATCCAGCTCGATGCGCGCATGACCGGCTGGCATCGTCTAGGCGAGCGGTATGGGACGACGAACCCAGCGCCGGACGTCGCGATCCGACAGGACGCGGGGGTGGGGACGATCGGGATGCTCAAGGTGAAGAACCTGATGCGTGCGGCGGCCGAGCCGCGGGGGCTCTACCTGGCGATGCCGGCGATCTTCCGCATGGGGCATCCGTCGCTGTCGATCCCGTGGAGCGAGATGCGCATCGCGAGCGACACGGTGCTCTTCGGGCAGCGTGTGGTGCAGGTGTCGGTCGGGAGGGAGGAGCCGCCGATCGGGAAGATCACGCTTCGCGGGGGCGTGGCAGCCGAGGTGTTGGGGAAGCTTCGCTGAGCGACGCGGGCGTCAGCGGTGGTAGTCGAAGGTGGCGCCGGCGGTGAAGGCGAGCGGCTTCGGTGCGTCGCAGGTCGTCGCGTTGCCCGAGCGGCCCTCGACTCGGAGAGTGGAGGCGTCGAGGAGCTGGAGGAGGATGACGCCGCCGTAGGTGAACGGGTAGCAGTGCGGCTGTCCATCCGGCGTGAGCGTGGCCGGCGTGGCGACCGATGCGATCTGGTACGACCCCGCGGGGAAACCCGGCTGCGAGGTGCCGATCGAGACGTCGATGCGCGTCGGGTCGACGGGATCGGGGGCGATCGCCAGGTGTGGGGTCTCCGGGTGCGTGGGTTGGGAGGGGCTCAGCCACACGCCCTGCGCGGTGCCCGGGATGTCGAGCTCGATGGTGCCGCCTAACGGGAGCACCGTGCGGCGGAGGCGTCCGTCGAAGGATCCCATCTTCGCGGCGATCGCGGAGCGTGCGGGCTCGGCGAAGTAGTCGCTCGCGCCGACGACGTGGAAGTCGTCGAAGCCATCGCCGTTGGTGATCCAGCGTGCGGGGTTCGCGTAGCGGAGGGCAGGGATGCGCGTGTCCCAGAGACTGAAATCGATGGACGGCGTGCCGAACGCGCCGGCGGTGCCGAGGGGCTCACCGCCCGCGACGGCGACGGCGATCGTGCTCGTGTAGCAGGCGGTGACCGAGAGGCCGGGGTTGGGCGAGTAGGTGGAGCATCCCTGGTCGAAGGCGCCGAGCTGGGGGAGGAGCGTGGGCGCGATCGAGCCGACGTGACCGAACTCGCCGTGGACCTCGGCGCAGGCGGCGAACTCGAGGGAGTAGTCGGCGTGGCCGTCAGTGGAGTAGGTGGTGCGGCGGGCGCGGGTGACGGTGACGTTGCCGGGGGCGAGGACCTGTACGGTGCGCGCGGTCTGGCTGCCGGGGTTGGCGAAGTAGAGGTACTGGTGGTTGGTGGGGAAGGTGTGGCCCGGGGGATTGAGGTTGCCGAGCGGGACCCAGCCGATGACGTCGGCGAGGGGAACGGGTGGGGTGGTGAGGAGGGCGGTGCCGGGGGCGCAGCGGGGGAGGGACTCGGCGTGGGGTTGCTGAGTGCCGAGGGAGCTGGACGCGCCGGAGCAGGCGGCGAGGACGGCGGCGGCCGCCAGGGTGGCGGTGAGGGTGAGGGTTATGGGGCCGGGTCTCGGGGGCATACGATTGAGGGTCGGCTTGGCGGGCTCCTGGGTGAAGGGAGGGGGCGGTAGTTCCGCTGGTGGGGGTGGGTTTTTATGTTGATAGGCTCGCCGGAGGTTCGGCGGGGGGAGTGCGGCCAGGTAGCTCAGTTGGTAGAGCAGCAGACTGAAAATCTGCGTGTCGGCAGTTCGATTCTGCCCCTGGCCACTCGCAGAGAACAACCGAAATGACAACGACTTGAGCCGGGCCCCTGCGGGGGTTCCGGCTCGTCGTGCATTCGGGGTGGTACGGGGTTTCGTACGGGAGCGGCTACGCGCCAGAGCCGCGGGTAGTGGGCGATGCCACGACCAACCGCCCTTCCCGGTTCGCTGGGGAGGGCGGTTGGCGCATCGATGGCATTCGAGCACCCGCAGGGCGACGCTTGGCGATAACACGACCGTAGTCGACCAGGCTCGCTCGCTGCGGCGATGACGTCACGGCGGACGCTGGCCGCATGGCCACCAAGCGCCTTGTCATCTAGGGCTTCAAGTTGCTGAGATTCGACGGCGCCGCTCGAGACCCACCTCGGGCGACGTTTCGCTTTCCATCCTGCTCAGAGCAACTGCCAATCCAGAGGTCTCGAGCGTCAGGGAAGACGCGCAAACCTCAAGAGACGAGCCACGCCCTCGTGCGGCGAGGTCGCCGACACAGCGAGTCGTCGGACTGCACCGCTCGCGTCGCGCTCAAAGCGCATCTTCGTGGCCATTCCGTCCCAGCCGCCAATGAGAATCGAGAACTCGTCCCGCTCGAGTGGTAGCACTGTGAGATCGGCCGTGCCGCGTCGCTTGAGCACGAGCGCTCCACCGACCACGTCGAGATTCCAGATGGCTTCCAGGTCCTCGCTGAACCACCGCCCGGCGTATTCCCCAAGTATCCCCGGCGTGGGCTTCCAGATCTCGGCCTCGCTCATCCGGACCATCGGCTCACTGTTCGGCTCGTCGTTGAACGTGAACTGAGCCCGCAACGGAGCGCCGGCGCCCGCGTCGGTGAACGCGACCATGTACGCCTCGGGTGACCCATCGCCGGTGAACTTTCCATTCCCGCGATAGGTGAAGGTCTGCAGGGTATCGCCGAGCCGCTCGACGAGCTGGCCGTTGACCGCGTCGAAGCGCTCGATCTCGGCGTCGTCGTCGCGTGCGCGATAGTAGCCGACGTATCTCGCCAACTGCTCGGCAGGGAGCGGTGCCACGGGCGGAGCTCTGAACGCGGCTTCCGCCGGCTCCATTGCATCGCCCAAGTAGGCCTCGGCGACCTGTGTGGCGAGGTCGCCCGGCCGCAGGTCGTCGCGATTGCAGAGGGTGGCGAGACCGAGGCGCTGCGCCGGAAAGCGCATGACCTCGGTGCGCGTGCCGCGGTCGTTGCTTCCGCGGAAGAACATCGGGACGCCCCGATGGCGGGTCTTGCGAATGCCGAACGCGTACGGAATGGTGTCGCCGTTCGGCAGCGTCGGTCGCTCGAGAAGCTTTGCCACGAGAGGGAGACGCCCGGCCGCGGCTTCATCCAATGCATGATCCCAGCGGGCGAGGTCGGTGATCGACGCGTAGAGGTTGTTCCCGCCGGGAATCCGGCTGTCCGGGAAGGTCAGCCGCAACGTATCCCGCGTGGTCAGATGCCCGAAGGCACGCTCCGGAATGACCGGACTGCGGATGTCGTGCACGCGACTCTCCGTCATGCCTAACGGGACGAGGACATCTCGCTCAAGGTAGTCGCCGAACGGTCGTCCCGAGGCGCGCTCGATGATCACGGCGAGCAGCAGATAGTCGCTGTGGCTGTACTCGTGCCGCGTTCCGGGGATGAAGTTGAGCTCCCGCTGGCCGGCGATCAGACCGAGGAATTCGGCCGATGTGGCGACCTCGCGAGCGCCGAACTCGACGAGGACGGCGTAGTCTCGAATGCCACTGGTGTGCTGCAGCAGGTCCTGAATACGAATCGGCGTGCCGTAGTCACGGAGCTCGGGGATGTAGCGCCTGATGTCGTCGTCGAGCGACAGGCGACCGCGGTCGGCGAGCGTCAGCGCCGCAAGCGCGGTAAACTGCTTCGACACCGATCCGAGCCCGAACAACGAGTGCACCGTGAGCGGGCGACGGGATTCGACATCGGCGACGCCGAAGCTCTTCAAGACCGCCGGAGCACCATTGCGGTACACGCCCACGACGCACCCGGGTTGGCCGGCGGCAACGCGCGTCGAGAAGATCGAGTCGACGCGTGCGTTGGGTGCGCCATCTGACGCCGCGGAGTCGCAGCCGGTGGCGAGTGCCAAGAACAACGTCAGGGGGAGTCTGGTCCGGGTCATAGCGCGCCGTGCTCGATCGGCGTTACGGGTGGCGGGTAGTGCAGCTGAAACCGCTCTCATCACGCTTCACCGGCTGCGCGCCGCGAAGGCTGCCTCGCTCTCGCGTTTCAATCTGCCGAGGTCGGCGACGACGTTGTCGCGAAGGCTGCTCACCACCCGGCCCTTGATGTTCAATAGCCCGCCGCTGGGTAGGTGGTCGAATCGGTAGCGCCGAACCGCGACGACCGTCACGCTGCGGCTCTCGCCGCCGGCGGCCTCTGGTCGATCGACGGCCGCCAACACTTCGAGGCCGCTCTCGAAGTAGTGGTTCGCGTAGATCAGCTTCGCCGCCTGCAACGTCAGCCCGGAGACATCAGGCGGCGTGTAGATGATCTGATGCGTGATGCGCAGCACCGGGCGGAGATGCGGCATCTCGTCGATCGACCAGAAGATCGCCTCATCGGCGCCAGCGAGCGTGTGCCGCGGGTAGTCGAGCAGGTGCTCTCCTAGCGATGGCACGGCCGAGAACGCGAATGAGGAGTCCTGGAGCATTCCGGCGAACGCATCGCTCGCCCGCACCGATCCACGATCGTCGTAGACGAGCATCGCGGCGTTGCCGCGGGTGCGGTACTCGGCGACGTACTCCACCATCCGCTGGCGCACGTACGCTGTGGCGCGCGCCTTCGCCTCGGGGGTGGACAGGTCGATGGACTTGCGCAGCCGTTCCATGTCCGAGGCGGGCAGCTTGAAGTTGCAGTCGTTCGGCTTGCACGTCCGCAGCTCCTTGATGTCATCATCGCTCACGGCGATGGCCTGGACATCCGCGACGGTGGCCGGTTGGCCGAAGAGCTGCACCTGCGTCCGCGTCGGTGTGCGCAGCGTTCGTGGCACGTCACGCTGGCGGGTCATCAGGAACGTGCGTGGCACGTCGACACGGACCGCGCCGAAGACTGCCACGTCGCGTCCGTCGCCGGTGCGTAGCACGCGCGCGACGGTTTGCCCGCGCGACAGGCTCGTGCTCTCGGATGCGGTAAGGCCGATGCCGTGCGAGAGAAAGGCGTCTACGGTCTGCCAGCGCGCCTGCGCCTCGACGGGCGTGGGGCCGCCGAGCGCGAACAGCATCAGCGCTGCCATGCAGCCGAGGCGGCGCGCGGCGAATGCGCGGGAGATGATCATCGGATGAACGGAGGACACGGGCTCGAGATCGTCGACGGATGGAGGGTAACGATGTCACCCGGTCAGCGCCGTCCGCTACTCCGCGCGCAAGGCCTCAGTCGGGTGGATTCGGGTCGCGCGGTGCGCGGGGACGTAGCACGCAGCCAGCGCGATCGTCACGATGAGGAGCACGATGGCGACGAAACTCGCAGGGTCCGCGGGACTCACGCCGTAGAGCAACCCCGCCAGCGCCCGCGTGCTCCCCACCGCGACGACAACACCAAGCGCCACGCCTAACGCCGTCAGCCGCAGACCATCGGCAACGACGAGCCGACGCACTGAACGGGCGTCCGCCCCCAACGCCACGCGCACCCCGATCTCGTGCGTGCGGCGCATCACCGAGTAGGCGATCACGCCGTAGAGGCCGACGCCGGAGAGGAGGAGCGCGACCGCGGAGAAGGCCGCGAGGAGGGCCATCGCGAAGCGCGTCGGGGCGAGACTCTCGCGCAGATAGCGGTCGCCGAAGGTCAGGTACTGCAGGACCGCGCCAAGCGGCGTGCGGCTCGCGCTCTGGAGCTCCGTGCTGAACTCGGCGACCACGCGTTGGATCGAGGCCACGATCGCCTCCTCCGATAGCGTCGTCCGGAGGATCAGCGTGACCTGCCCGGCGAGCTGCGGGGGAGGGGCGCCGTAGATCTCCACCGGCGGCTCGGCGAGGTGGCGACTCGGGAGCTGCATGTCTTCCACGACGCCCACGACGACGTACGAGACGGGGCGGGGTCCGCGGGCCTCGGTGAGGCGCGCGCCGATGACCCGGCCATCCGGCCAGAGGCGGCGCGCGGCGGAACGGTTCACGACGACTTCCTGCGGAATGCCGGCCTGGCGCTGACGCAGGCGCACCATCGCGTCGAGCGAGTCCGGAGCTCGTCCTTGCACCAGCGACATCCCGGCAATGCGGAAGTAGCTCGGCGTGATGAACATCTCGGTCAGGCTGGGAATCGTCGCCACGGTGGCGCCGGCCGGGCTCTCGACGTTGACCGTTCCGAACCCGCCCCAGCCTTGACCGGGCATCATCCCGATCGTCGCATCGCTCACGCCGGGGATCGCGCGCACGCGGGCGATGAAGTCCCTCTGGCGGGCGAGGCGCTGCTCGAGGCTCCAGTCGCGCCGCATCATCAAGATCACATTGGCGGAGACGAGACCGCGGGGTTGGAAGTTGAGGGGCATCCGCTGCAGCGCGGCGAAGGATCGCACGAGCAATCCTGCGCCGACGAGGAGCACGAGGGACATCGCGATCTCGAGGACGATCAGCGTCGAGCGCATGCGGCGCGCGGTGCTGCCTCCGGAGGCGCCGCGGGTCTCGCTGCGCAGCACGTCACCCACGGGCCGGCGGCCGGCGAAGAGTGCCGGGGCGCAGCCGAAGAGGATCCCGGTCACGACCGAGATACCCGCGCTCCAGAGCAGCGCCGGCGTCTCGAGGTGCACGCCGATCAGGTGATCCAGCGTGGGCGGGCGGAGCGCGATGATGACCCGCAGCAGCACCCAGGCGACGCCGACGCCGAGCAGGCCGCCGGTGAGCGCGAGCAGTACGCTCTCGGTCAGCACCTGGCGCCCGAGTCGCCCGCGTCCGGCGCCGAGCGCGGTGCGCACGGCGAACTCCCGGCGGCGCGTCCACGCGCGCGACATCAGCAGGTTCGCGACGTTCGCGCAGGCAATGAGCAGAAGTGCGGCGACGGCGACGAAGAGCACCTCGACGGTCTGCCGCTCGCGAGGATCGAGGAAGTCCTGCGCGCGCATGGCGCGGGCGTGGAGCTGCTGTGCCCGTGCCCGCGGCAGGCTCTCCATCCCCTCCACGATCGCCTGCAGCTCTGCGGACGCCGCCTCGGCGGAGACGCCGGGGCGAAGCTTCGCGAACAGGTAGTCGCTGTCCAGCGAATCGAGGCTCGCGGGGAGCCAGATCGCGGGGGCCGGCGGCTGGAGGTTCCCGGTGGATCCGGCGCCGACGATCATCGGCACGGCCATCTCCGGCGGTGTCACGCCGATGATGGTGTACGGGCGATCGCCGACGCGAACGACTGTGCCGAGCACGGTCGCTCGGCCGGCGTACTCGCGCTGCCACTTGCCGTAGCTGATCATCGCGACGCGCGGCGCGGACGACTGCTCCTCCTCGGTCGTGAAGGCGCGTCCGAGCGCGGGGCGGATGCCGAGCAGGTCCAGGTAACTCGATGTGACGTAGGCGGGAACGGAGTCCTGCGTCTCGCCGAAGTCCTGGCGGTAGATCCCGTCGATGGCGACGGCGCCGATCATCTCGAGGGAGCGCGCCCGGTCGCGCCAGGCGAGCCGGATCGCCTGCATCGGCGTGTCGAACGGGGCGTCCGACTGCACGACGAGCTTGACGACGCGATCGCCGTCGGGGTAGGGGAGGGGGGTGATGAGCAGGCGATGCACGACCGAGAAGATCGCGACGTTGGCGCCGATGCCTAACGCGAGCGTGAGCACGGCGAGCGTCGTGAGGGCGCGGTTGCGGACGAACTGCCGGTAGGCGAAGCGGATGTCCTGCATCCACGCGTCGAGCCCGCTGGTCGTCCCGTGCCACCACGCTCGCTGCGCCGCCCGCCGTGCGGCATAGGCACGGTAGTCGTCGGAGTCGCCGAAGCGGCGCAGCGCTTCGGCCTCGGCGTCCGTCGCGCTCGTGCCGAGCGCCTGCAGCTCGTCGATGCGCATGGCCAGGTGCGAGCGCACCTCCTCGTCCATCTCGCGGACCAGACGCGTGCGGCTCGGCGGGAGGCGGAGGAGGCGGCGGACACCGGCTGGGAGCTTGGGGGAGAGGGCCATCGCTCAGGCGGTCTCGAGGACGCCCGAGATCGCCGCGACGTAGCGCTTCCAGGTCGCCATCTCGGTGCGGAGCATCTGGCGGCCGCGCGTCGTGAGCGAGTAGTACTTCGCGCGGCGGTTGTTCTCGGTCACCCCCCACTCGGCCACGATCGCGCGGCCGTCCTCGAGGCGGTGGAGCGCCTTGTAGAGCGCGGAGTCGACGATCTCGAGGTCGCCGCGGGTGCGCTGCTCGATCCACTTGGTGAGGCCGAAGCCGTGGAGCGGTTGCGTGGCGAGCGCCTTGAGGACGAGGAGGTCCAGGGTGCCGTGCAACAGGTCGCTGGTATCGCGGGCCATCGCTCTCCCTGCACGAGGTTAGGGGAGCGAATGTGCGTCGGTCGGGCGCGGACGTCAAGCGCCCGAGGCCGGCGGCGGGGCCGAGTCGGGAACTCGCCGGCGAGGAGGAAGCCGCGGCGAGCGCGCACGGCCTCTCGTGGGTAGGGGGACGCGCGGGCTAGGTGTTTCCCTACTACGCACCTCCTCTCGCCGCTCCCGACCCATGATCCGATGTGCCGCCGTCATCAGTTCGCTGGACTGCTCCTCTTCATCGTCGTCGCGTGCACGAGTGACCAGAGCGCGACATCGGCGGCCTCGACCACGCCTGGTCCGACGGTCGCCGCGCCGAACGGTGTGATCGGGGTGACCGTCGGTGCGGCGGTCAGCTATGACGCGAGCAAGAGCGGCGCGGCGTTCACCGGGGGGGCGACCGGCACGACGGCGCCGACGGGGCTGCAGTACCGGGTCGTGTTCGAGGGCGCATCCAACGGCCTGACGGCGACCGGCGCGATCATTGTCGGGCGGCCGGGAGGACCTGGCGTCACGTGGGCGACGATCACGGCAACGGATGCGTTGGGCCGGACGGCGACAGATCGTTTTGGGATCGTGGCATTCGCCGCGGGGCTCGCCACACCGACGCTTCCGGCGACGCCCTTCCACTACGCCGATGCTCTGGCGGGGCTGCCGGCCCATTTCCGACTGACGATCGGGGGAGGGTCCGTGGTGGCGGGCGACAACACACCGGCGGACAACCCGATCACCGATGCAGGGGCTGCACTCGGGCGCGTCCTGTTCTACGACATGCGACTCTCGGCGCAGGACGGGCTCTCCTGCGCGGGGTGCCACAGCCCGTTCATCGGCTTCACGGATACGCCGCGGTTGAGCGTCGGCTTTGCCGGCGCCCTGACGGCACGGCATACACCGTCGCTGGTCAACGCGCGCTTCTATCGCCGCGGTCGCTTCTTCTGGGATGAGCGCGCGCCGACGCTCGAGGCCCAAGTGCTCGGACCGATCCAGAACGGGGCCGAGATGGGGATGACGCTCGACGACCTCGTCGCCAAGGTGACGGTCACGCCGTACTATCCCGCGCTCTTCCAATCGGCGTTCGGATCGAGCGGCATCACGAGCGAGCGGATCGCGCGCGCGCTCGCGCAGTACGTTCGGTCGCTCGTGTCCGCACACTCGAAGTACGACCGCGCGTTCTCCGTCGATGGCACGGCGAACCTCGCCGCCGTGCTCACCGCGCAGGAGCAGCGCGGGGAGCAGCTCTTCCGCTCGACAGGGTGCGCGTCGTGCCACGCGACGGTGGCGCAGATCGGCGACTCGGTTCACAACACAGGGCTCGACGCCGTGAACGCCGACACCGGTGCGGGGCGCGGCGCGTTCAAGGCGCCGTCGCTCCGCAACGTCGCGGTGCGGCCGCGCTTCATGCACGATGGGCGGTTCACGACGCTGGCGCAGGTGATCGATTTCTACGACTCCGGCGTGCAGCCGAACGCGAACCTCGATCCGCGTTTGCGAGCAGTCGACGGTACGCCGAAGCGACTCGGGCTCAGCACGGCTGACGCGGCCGCGCTCGTCGCGTTCCTCAACACGCTCACGGACTCGGCGTTCCTGACGGATCCACGGTTCGCGAGCCCGTTCGCACCGGTCGTGCTCGCCCCGCCGCCGCCGCCGCCCTCAACACCTCCGCCAACGGGCACGACGACCGCGGCAGTCACGATCCAAGCGACCGCCTATCATCCGCCGACGCTCACGGTCGCGCCGCGCACGGTGGTGACGTGGACGAACCTCGACAACGCGCGCCACAGCGTGAGCTTCCTCACCCCGGGGGTCGGAGCCACGCCCATCTTCACCTCGGGCACCCAGCAACTATCGATGCCGGCGACACCCGGGACGTATCGGTATCAATGCGCGGTACACGGGGCGGCGATGAGCGGCACGATCGTCGTGCAATGAGGCGCCTGCCCCGCGGCGTGACGCTCGCCCCGGAGCCTGCGAACGCTAGCCGATGACCGAGTCGAGGATGACGTCGAGCGTCTGATGCGAGATGTAGGGCGCGATGACGGACTTGGTGCGTCGCAACTCCCAGCAGAAGAGCAGACCCACGGCGGCGATGCAGGCGCGGAGTGGAAGTGGATACTGCACGTGCGTCGCCGCCCACCAGATGCTCGACGCGAGGGCGGCCGGCCAGAATCCGATGACCGCGCCGAGGGCGGTGAGGACGAAGCCGCGGAAGATCAGCTCCTCGAAGAAGTTCGAGAAGAGATTGCCGGCGATCTTCCACCCGTTGAGACCGACCCAGTGAAATGCGCCGGCACCGGCCATGAGGAAGACCACGACGGCCGTCAGGGCGCTCGCCAGCAGTCCGACCACGAGACCGTGCGACAGCACCGCTCGATTGACGGGGAAGCGCGGCGCGGGAACGACGCCGAGCCGAGCGAGCACGATCCAGAGGATGAAGGCACATGCCGCCGACGTGGTGCTGTACAGCAGCATGTGGGGGAGGAAGAGCCCGACGAAGCCCTCGTAGCGCGGGGAGCCGAGGGCGCGGAGCGTCGCCACCCGGATGGCGGTCTCGGGAAAGCGCGCTGCCCAGAGGATGGCGAGCGACGCGAGGACGATCGGCAGGCGCCAGCGCTGGACGGCAGCGCTCGCGGGTGGCGCTTGGGGGGCAGGTGCCCCGAGCTGGACGGACGCGTCAGTCACGGAAGGGCAGGCCGAGTTGTGGAAGGTCACGCAGACGCACGACCGACCGGGCGACATTGAACGGTGGCGTCCTCGTGCGCCGCGTCGGCACGAGAATCTGGCGCGGCCGGAGGTGTGCCGCGAGGACCAGTATCCGCCCCGGGTCGAACCGCGGCGCTCAGGGTAGCTTATCTGGGAGCGGCGTTTCCGCTCTCGTTGCTCGGGCGTCGCGCCAGGCAACGATCTCTCCTGGACAGCCGCTGGAGTGGCACCGATGTCGAGGGCATTTCTGCGAGACGATGCGGAAGGGGAGATGCCCCGCCGCCACTACGACCTTCCCGCGCGCGACGACCCGGAGTACGATAGGGCCGCGGCTCGGGCGCTCCTCGAGGCGGCGCGCGTCAACGAGACGCAGCTCGCCGAGCGGGCGACGGGCTACTACTGGGGGGAGCCCCGCCTCCGGCCATTCGTCGAGGAGCTCCGCGCCGCCGCCGAGCAATCGGGAGACGACCGGCTGGAGCAGGTGGCGCGACGATTCCTCCGTTGACCGGCGTCGACAGGGGGCGCCCCGACGCCGAGCGGCGCGGCATCCGTCTCCCTTGGGATCACGGCCATGAGTGATCGCTGTCCGCTCTGCGATGGACCGAACCAGTGTGCCATGGCGAACGGCGCGCCGAGCACCGCACCTTGTTGGTGCGTGGCCGCCGTGGTGCCCGTGGCGCTCCTGCGGCAGGCGCAGCAACAGACCACAGAGGCGTGCATCTGCGCGGGGTGCATCGCGGGCGATCGGCAGCCGAGCGCAGTGGAGATCCCTTTGCGGAGCGAGTCATGACGCATCCCAGCCGTATCCGTTCGTTGGCGCTGATCGGGCCACTCGAGGGCCGGAGGCGCGTGACGCACACCGCCGGGTTCCCGATCGATCCCGCCAAGATCCTGCCGGCGCCGGACGTGATCCTCCTGATCGCCGACGTCGATCCGGGGGCGATGCTCTTTCGGTATACGGCGCACGGCGAGTTCGGCGGCGATACCTGGCACACCTCGGTGGATGACGCACGCGAGCACGCGATCTACGACTACAGCGATGCGCTCGGCGAGTGGGTCGACGTCCCCGAGGATGTCCAGGACGCTCATGCCTACGCCATCCGGTATGCGGAAGAGCGGTTGAACAGCCGGGGCGACTGGTAGCATCGCGCCGCGAGCGCGGACGCCGACGCTACGGGTAGCGATCCGTGGGCTCGCCGTTCAGCGTCGCATGGCACGTCACCGGCTCCGCGAGCGAGTGCGCGATCACACAGTACTTCTCCATCGAGAGCGCGATCGCGGCATCGACGGCCGAGGGTGGAACGCCGGTGCCGTGCACGGCGAAAGTCAGGTCGTAGCTCTCGAGCCGGGCCGGCCGCGCATCGGCGAGATGCGCGGCGACGTGAATGTCGATCCGGTCATACGCGATGCGCTGCTTCGCGAGGATGTTGGCGACATCCATTCCCGCGCAGCCGCCAAGGGCGATCAGCACGAGCTCCGCGTTGTACGGGCCCGCGTTTTCGCCGCCCCAGCTCAGTGGAAGGTCGATCACCAGGGAGTGGCCGGTCCCGGTTCGTGCCACGAAGGACTTCTTCTCGATCCACCGGAGCGACGCGGTGACGTTCGTTCCCGATGCCGCCATCAACCCAGCATCGCGGCGATTCCGCCGGCGAGGCGCTCGTGGAGGAGGAAGACGTTCTGTGCGCTGCTGTCGCGGCGTGCGATGAGCCGCTGATAGTCCGGCGACTGGTACCAGCGGCGGGCCGCGGCCACATCCGCGAACTCGAGGAGCGCCGTGATCTGGTGCGGCGCCTGCCCATGCAGCACCTCGGGCGCGCCGCGAATGAGGAGCTCTCCGCCGAAGGCGCGGACGGTCTCTAGCGACTCGACCACGTAGGCTCGAAATTCCTCGGGGTCGTTCACGGTGAACTGCACCAAGACGTAGCCGGCCATGCATCGCTCGATGTGAAGGCGGCAAAGAATCGCCGCCGACGCAGCCAGCGTCTTGTCGCCAACGATCGCGTTTGTCCGCCACGAGCCAGAAATGTCCCCACGCGGTGAGACATCCACGTCTGCCGGCATCGCGGATCGCCGTCGGCCCTCGGGCCGATCGCTCGTGGCGGACGTCCGCGTGAAGGCATTCGCCCCGCACCACCGGATGCCATGGCACGTGCACCCACATGCCTGTCTCTGCGTCATGCTCGACGGCGAGATGGTCGAGGGCATCGGACGGCGCTCGGAGACGCTCGTGTCGGGAGCGGTGATCTACAAACCGACCGACACGCGGCATCGCAACACCTTCGGCGCGGCCGGCGCGAAGGTCGTCACGCTGTCGTTCGCGGAGCACCAAGGGCGCGAGATCGGGATGGCTCGGTCCACGGTCATCGTGCGGCACTCCGAGCGGTTGCGGGCGATCGCAGGGCGCATCGCACGCGAGCTGACGCGCGAGTCGCCGGACGCCACCACCGAGCTACTGATCGAGGGGTTGAGCCTCGAGCTGACGGCCGAAGCGCTCCGGACGACGCGCGGGCGGCGCCGTGCACCACCGCCGTGGCTCGCCTCGACGCGCGAACAGATCGCTTCCGACGTCGTGCGGCCGCGCACGATCGCGGACTACGCGCAGTGTGCGGGCGTTCACCCATCGCACCTCGCTCGGCTCTTCCGGCTGCACTTCGGCGAGAGCATCGGCCGGTACGTGCGGCAGCTGCGGCTGGAGCTCGCGATGCGGCGGCTTGCAGAGAGCGATGAGCCGATCGCCCGGGTCGCACTGAGCGCCGGCTTCGCCGATCAGAGCCACCTGTCGCACGTGTTTCGCCGGCACGTCGGGGTTAGCCCATCGGAGTACCGTCGCCAGCGCTCGCAACCCGCGCGTCGCACACGCGACACGACGCGCGGGTAGCGCTGGGTACGCCGTGCGATTGCGCTAGCCGATCCGACCGAGGATCTGGCCGAGGATGCCGCCAATGCCCGGCGCCTGGCGCTCGACGTGTTCCTGCGCCACACGCCCCTGCTCCTGGAGATAGCCGCCGACGTCGGCGGCGCCGGGCTGTGCCTGACTCGGCGCATTGCCAAACTGCTTTCTCGCCAACACGCCGAGGACGACTGGTGCGAGCATCATCAGGAGCTTCTTGACCTTCTCGGCGTCGAGGCCGCTCGCCTGCTGGACACCCTGCTGAATGTTCGGCTGGTGCCCGCCCAGGATGCGACCGAGGATACCGCCGCCCACGTCGGCCGGCGGTCCGGCTCGGAGCACGGACGAAACATCATCCACGACGCCGGCGTGCGCGGCGGCTGCCTGGTGGATGGCGTCGGCACTCTCCGGCGAGGTCGACGCATGGCGTGCCATCCCCGCGACGATCATCGGGAGCGCGGCTGCAACCGCGGTCTGCGCCGCATCGGGGCTGATGCCGAGCTGGTCAGCAATCCCGCCGATCCCCGTCTGTCCGATGTGATCCTGTACCGCGTCGAGTAGCGACATAGAGCCGTTCCTCCGGAAAGGCGGCTCGCGGGTAGGTTCCGTGCGCCGCAATGGATCATGCGCCGAGCCTGCGAGCCGCGCAGTATCGAGCGACGACGCTACATGACCGGGAAGATTCGCGCCACTCCCGCCGCGACCAGGCGCCGCCGATCGGAGTCGGACCACTCCCCGTCGTCTGGACATATGGCCAGGGTGGCTATACTATAGCCACCCTGGCTATAGATGTGCCGGCAGTCATCGGGGCCAACATGCACCGTCCGTTCTACCGCGCGCTGTTGCGGCTCTACCCCGCGTCGTTCAGGGCCGAGTACGGCGCCGAGCTGCTGCGCACCTTCGTGGAGTCGACCCGCGGCGAAGGGCGGATCGTGGCTGCCATCACGGCGATTCGGGACGTCGTGCCCAACGCGTTCCTCGCCCACGCGGCGATCCTGCGGCAGGACCTGCGCTACGCCGCACGGATGATGCGCCGCTCGCGCGGCTTCGCGATCACCGTCGTGCTCGTCACCGCGCTCGGTGTCGGCGCGAACGTGGCGACGTTCTCCGTCGCCGACTTCGTGCTGATGCGCCCGCTGCCGTTTCCGGATCCGGATGCGCTCGTCCGGCTCTGCGAGGGGCCGCGGGACGGCGGGGGCTGGGGGTGCATGAACGAGCTGTCCCCGGCGAACTATCGCGATGTCGCGGCGATGACCACGACGGTGCGGCAGTGGGGGGCGTTCACCTGGGCGGATGCCAACCTGTCGGGACTCGGTGAGCCGGCGCGGGTCTCCGGCGTCGCCGTCTCGGCAGACCTTCTGCGGCTACTCGGCGTCCGCCCGTTGATCGGGAGGGTCTTCGGAACCGGCGACGACGGCAGTCGTGGGAACGCAGGATCGGTCGTGCTGGGATACGGTCTCTGGCAATCGCAGTTCGGCGGCGACCCGGCGATCGTCGGCAAGACCATCCGGCTCGACGACACCCCGCGCGTCGTGATCGGCGTGATGCCCGCAGGCTTTCACTTCCCGGTGCCCGGCGTGCAGCTCTGGACGCCGCTCGTGCTGCGCGAGGAGGACTACGCCGATCGCACGGACACCTATCTCCAGGCCGTCGGCCGGCTCGAGCCCGGAGCGACGTTCGAGGACGCGCGGACGGAGCTCGCCCTCATCGCGACGCGTCTCGCGAGCGCGCATCCGGCGACGAACGCCGAGACCGGGTTCTCCTTCTTCCGGCAGCGCGACTACGTGTTGCCGCGCTACCGGATCATGCTCCTCGGGCTCTGCGGCGCGAGCCTGAGCCTGCTCCTCCTCACCACTGCCAACCTGGCCAACCTGCTGCTCGTGCGCGCGGCAGGACGCGAGCGGGAGCTGGCCGTGCGCGCCGCGCTCGGCGCAGGGCGCGAGCGCTTGATGCGCCAGATGCTCACGGAGAGCGTGGTGCTCGCGCTGGCCGGCGGCGTGGCCGGCGCGGTGGTCGGGATGCTCGCCGTGCCGCTGCTGTCACGTCTCGTTCCCACGACGCTGCCGGTGGCCGTCCAGCCGCGGCTCGACCAGCGCGCGCTCTTCATCGCGAGCGCGTTCACGGCACTCATCGGGATCGGCTTCGGCGTGATCCCGGCCATGGCAGCGGGGCGTACGGGGTTCACCGCCCTGCGAGACGGCACGCGCGGGAGCGGAGGGCGGCGGCAGCGCTTGCGCACGCTGCTCGTGACGATCGAGGTCGCGGTCTCGGTCGTCCTGCTCATCTCGTCGGGTCTCCTGATCCGGGCCGTGTGGAAGGTCCAGGCCGTCGATCCAGGCTTCGCCTCCGCCGGGGTGCTGACGATGCGGACGCCGCTGACCTCCGCGCGCGCGGCAGATTCGGTGCACCGCACCGAGCTCTACGACCGCGTGCTCGCTGGGGTGCGGAGCCTCCCGGGCGTCGAGGCGGCCGCGTACACGAGCGGGCTCCCGATGGTCCTCACTGGTGGGATCGGGGGTGCGGAGGTTCCCGGCGAGGAGGTGCGTCCCGACCGCCGGAACGACGGCGTGAGCCTGCGATACGTGACCCCGGGGATCTTCTCGGCGTTAGGCATCCCGATCCGTCTCGGACGCGGCATCGCCGAGGGGGACGTCCGCGGCCGGCCGGCGGTGTCGGTCGTGAGCGAGTCGTTCGTGCGCCAGCATTGGCCGAACGAGAGCCCCATCGGCAAGACGTTTCGGGTGCGGGGCGTCGCATTCCTCATCGTCGGCGTGGTGCGCGACATCCGGGTCCGTGGGCTCGAGCGGAGCAGCGAGCCGCAGCTCTACTTCGCCGCGGCGCAGGCCGGTGCCCTGGGGGGCCTCTACATCCCGAAGGACCTCGTGGTCCGCACCTCGCAGCGTCCGGAGACCCTGGTGCCGGCGATCCGGGACATCATTCGGCGCGTGGATCCCGAGCAGCCGGTGTCGGACGTGCGGATGCTCGGCGACGTGATTGCCGGACAGACGGCGGACCGGCGCGCCCAGCTCGCCGTCCTCGTCGCGCTGGCCGGGGTCGCGCTCCTCCTCACGGGGATCGGGATCTACGGGCTCCTCGCCTTCATCGTGGCGCAGCGCTCCCGGGAGATCGGCGTCCGGCTCGCGCTCGGCGCCGAGCCGGGGCGCGTGGCGCGGATGATCCTTGGCGAGGCGGCTCGTCTCGCCGCGTTCGGTGCCGGCGTGGGGGTGATCGTGGCGTATGCGGCGGGGCGCGCGATGAGCGCGCTGCTCTTCGGGATCGCGCCGGGGGATCCGGCGACGTTCGCGAGCGGGGTCCTGGTCGTGATCTTCGCAACGCTCGTCGGGTCGGCGGTTCCGGCGTTCAGGGCCGTGCGCGTGAGCCCGCTGGTCGCGATCCGTGCGGACTAGCGCATCCACCACTCGAGGCTGAGCCAGTGCCGACGGACGACGCCATCGCCGACCTGCTGCCGCTGCCGGCGGCGACCTTCCACATCCTCCTCGCGCTGATCCACGAGGCTCGACACGGCTACGCCATCATCCAGGACGTCGAGGCGCGCACCGATGGCGCGCTCCGGATGAGCGCGGGGACGCTCTACCGCTCGATCGCCCGGATGGTGGAGCAGGGACTCATCGCCGAGGTGGCGAAGCGGCGCATGGTGGCGGACGATGAGCGCCGGCGCACCTACCGCATCACGGCGTTCGGCACCGTCGTGGCTCGCGCGGAGATGCGGCGCCTCTCGGAGCTCGTGCGTCTGGCACGTGCGTCGGGGCTCACACCGGAGCGTGCATAGCGTCAGGGGTGACCGACCCCCGGCCCGCTCCGCTCCAACACGGTCTGCATCCACTCTCGATTGCGCGCCATGCGCTCGTCGTGCGAGACGAGCGGGCAGCTCGCGCAGAGCTCGCCCTGGTCGAGCCGATAGTAGCGGCAGCAGCTCGCGCGTCGCTGATAGAGGTGCGTCGCCTCGCGGAGCGTGACGGCGTGCATGCGCGGCTGCATCTCCGCCACGATGTCATCGCCGGCGAAGAGCCCCTCGATCTGCGGTTGGACGCGCCGGTGGTCGTTGGCGTCGTCGCAGAGGGATGTGAGCTGCGACGCCCACGCCGAGGTGAGCATGCCCCACGTGCCGCGACGCGAGAAGCCCGACCAGTCGCGGAGCGTCTCCACCACGGGCGCCGCCTGGGCGACGAGCATCTCGCGCAGCACGCGGAGGAGCGCGGCGTCATCCGGCACGGTGCGGATCGCGTCGTGCGCGGGCGTGGCGGGGGCGGCGATCATGACGCCGCGCGGGGTGTGCAGCGCGGCGCGCTCGAAGAGCGTCGACTCCTTGAACTTGAAGGAGACGTTCTCGAGCGAGATGTCGGGCACGCAGCGGAAGCGGAGATACGGGGCGATCGCGAGGATCGACGTCCAGCCGAAGCGGAGGGCGAAGGACGCGGCGATCGTTCGCCGGTCGGAGGTCTTGGCTCGCTCGCCGATGCGCCTCAGCAGGTCATCCACGGCACCGCTCGCGGAGCGCAGCTCGGCACCGGCGATCCACCCGGGTTCACGGGGAGGGCCGAGCACGACGCGCCAGCCTCGCACGCTCTCGCCGAGGGCAGCGGACATCGCGACGAACGGCGAAGGGTCCGCAGTGCTCGGCGCATCCGCGCCCGCGGTCGTGCTCACGCCAGCTCTCGAATGACGCGAAGGACGCCGGTCTGATCGAGGTCGCCGAGACGCACGTAGGTCGCGCGCATCGCTTCTGCCAGCGCTTTCGGCCTGCCCGTGGCGGTGCGCTCGTCCTCGGTGTCGATCACGAGCGCGAGACATCCGAGTGCGCCGGCCGCGGCGCGCGCGTCGGCCCAGGCGTCCTCCGTTCGCGTCGCGACGTTGGCGCGTCCGTCGGTGAGCAGCACCACCAGGGCGTGGTCGGTCACGTAGGGCGCGGCGAGCTCCAGCGCATGGGCGAGCGGGGTGCGTCCGCCGGTCGGGAGATAGGCGAGCAAACGCTCGGCGTCGTCGCGCGACGACGTGGGCTCCACCACCACGCTCGCCGCGGCGCCACGGCAGGAGATCATCACGATCTCGTCGTGGCGGCCGTGGGATGCATCGAGCAGGCTCATCACGGCACCCTTCACGACGCGGATGCGGTCCTGCACGGCGTGCGAGCCGCTCGAGTCGACGACGAAGATGTAGCGCGTGCCGGTCTCCGGCGTGCGCATCTTCTCGTGCAGGTCCTCGCGTCGAATTCCGGCACCGCCGGCGTGGACGGCGGCATGGGCGAGCGTCGACCGAAGATCGATCTCTCGCGGCTCCGCGGCGCGACGCACGGCGACGGCGGAGCCCGTCGCCGCGCCACTCGCCGACCTCGCCGACCTCCCGCTGCGCGCGTCGCGGTGCTCGGCGACGATGCGCGGTGCGGCGACGTCCGCCGCCGCGAAGACGCGCTCCGCGGGCTCGTGTGCATCGCGGCTGTCGTCGG
>JADMIO010603932.1_pt1 | contig 69244 bp, 62 predicted proteins | sample 8958161 | NCBI WGS metagenome assembly JADMIO01 (sample SAMN16585339, study PRJNA669376) | soil metagenome | isolation source: Crop rotation soil | place: USA: Cullars Rotation, Alabama | collected 2011 | reverse complement strand
TCTAACGCATCCTCAATACAACAATTCGTGAAATTCGTGTTAATTCGTGTCCGGCACAGCCGTGCCTATATATCCGTTCCTCTACATATTTATTTGTCAATCCTCCTCCGCATCGCCTTCTTCTCCCTATGTAATTACCTTTTACGTTCGTGGAATTGACAATCTAACGCATCCTCAATACAACAATTCGTGAAATTCGTGTTAATTCGTGTCCGGCACAGCCGTGCCTCTATATCCGTTCCTCTGCATATTTATTTGTCAATCTTCCTCCGCATCGCCTTCTTCTCCCCATGCAACTTTTTTTTCCTGAGCATTTTTTCTTTTGCAGCTTTTGATGGCCTGGTCGCTTTGCGTTTCTTCTCTTGTCTCAATGCTTTTTGCAGCAAATCAATGAGTTTTCTCACTGCGATTTCCTTGTTCCTGAGTTGACTCCGGTCTTCCTCAGACACAACACGTATTGTTTCCTGGGCCGGAAATTTTTTTTCGAGACGTTCTTTTTGTTCGATGGTCAACACCTGGGAATTTTGCGGTTCAAAATATACTTCCACCCGGCTTTCGACCTTGTTCACATTCTGTCCGCCTTTTCCTCCTGACCTCGATGTACGGAATTTCAGTTCCCTCGAAACGATCTGATCTATTTGTCCCTGCGATAACATATTCACAATCCTTCGTCACAAATTTACGCATGTGTTCATCAACTGTCCTTTCAAATTGAATAATTTTGACTCGTGAAGCTGTTTATACTAACGTTGGTGATCGCCGGTGGTTCCCTCTGTTCCCAAACCATCGATGCATGCCGCCAGAGGTTCGACAGGTTTCTGAACTTTAACGGAAGTCTGTCCGGACGGGTAAAATTTGATCCGCAAAAGATCTCGGTTATAGGGCCTGATGGTAAATTGGTATTTGCAGCCTATCGCGAAGAACTTGAATTTCTCCGGAATTATTTCACCAACAGCAATGTGCGCGAGCAGGCCAACTTCATCAGAAAGAAGGGAGGATCCAGACTGGATATTGCGGGAACGGATTCGTTAAGAAAAAAAACAAGAACAAAACAACAGGGAAAATCCAGGGTACGCGCTTTGCCTTTGGATGGCGTAAGGATTGCTCTTGATCCCGGACATTTCGGGACAGATATGCAGGATGCCAAGGCGGAGAGGAAGTATCTCTACTTTCATGCGGGTAAAACCGATACGATCAGACTTTTTGAGAGTGTATTGAATTTTCAAACCGCCTGGGTATTGAAAAATCTTCTCGAAGGCGATGGCGCGCAGGTGCTGATCACGCGGGCAGAACGCAACCTGACATCTTTCGGATGTACCTACCGCGATTGGCGCGCCAGGCACAGGAAGCGGGTGCTCGATAGTCTTGTGCGCAAAGGCGATCTGCCGGCGGGAAAAGCCGCGAGATATTTGAAGAAGAATGAGCACGATTTTTTCTGGGATTTCTTCCGCGATTTTGAACTGGCGCACAGGGCAGATATCATGAATGAATATTCGCCTGATCTTGTGGTGATCGTACATTACAATGTGGACGAAGCCAATGATCCCTGGAAAAAATTCAGCCCGAAAAATTTTACCATGGCTTTCATCGCCGGCGCTTTTACTGCAAAAGACCTGAACAAGCCACTGAATCGGGCCCATTTTTTGAGATTGCTCTTTACTGATCAACTGGACCAGTCGCGAACCGCCGGTGAAATGCTGGTAAAAAAATTCAATACAAACCTGGGTATCCCTGCGGCTACTTCAGCCGACGCCAGATACCTGAGAGAAAGTTGTCTGGGAGCGGGTTGTCCCGGCGTGTTTTGTCGCAACCTGGCCCTTTGCCGCACCATCAATTCCCCTCTCATCTACGGCGAAAGTCTTTACCAGGACAACGAACGCGAAGCGCGTGAATTGATGAAAACGGATCTTTCGCTGTATGGCATAAAGACCAACCAGCGGATCGCCGATGTCGCGAAGAGCTATGCGGAGGCGATTGTGGAGTATTTCAGGAAACAGTAATCTATCCCTGTCAAGCGCAGCGGTGCCTCTAAAAAGTCAAAAGTCAAAAGTCAAAAGTCAAAAGTCAAAAGGTGGCGGTTGTCCTTATTACGACATTCGTGTAATGGTTCTTTGACGTTACCTCTACGCCAAAAAAATTAGTGTACCCGAAAGCCTTCGGGTTCGTGTTAATTCGTGTCCGGCGCAGCAGAGCCTCTAAAAAGTCAAAAGTCAAAAGTCAAAAGTCAAAAGCCAAAAGTCAAAAGTCAAAAGCCAAAAGTCAAAAGTCAAAAGGTGGCGGTTGTCCTTTTTACGACATTCGTGTAATGGTTCTTTGACGTTACCTCTACACCAAAGAATTTAGTGTACCCGAAAGCCTTCGGGTTCGCGTTAATTCGTGTCCGGCGCAGTCGCTGTTCTTAAAAAGTCAAAAGTCAAAAAGTGTCTATGTCTGAGGCGGTCACTTGTCGTTAAAAATTCGTGTAATCGTTCTCTGATGCAACCTCTATACTACAATATGTGTAATTCGTGTTAATTCGTGTCCGGCGCAGCCGTGCCTCTAATGTTCCCCGGTTTTATCTTAATTTTGCCCTATGAATAAAAAGATTCTCGCCAACGACGGTATTGACGAAGCAGGTAAGGCTATTCTCGAAAAAGCAGGGTTTACTGTGGTCACCGAAAGGGTACAACAGGATAATCTGGCCAATGCCATCAATGCTGATGGGTATGCCGCACTTACTGTGCGCAGCGCAACCCAGGTACGCAAGGCACTCATTGACGCCTGTCCGAAGCTGAAAGTGATAGGGCGCGGAGGCGTAGGCATGGACAATATTGATGTGGATTATGCGAAATCCAAAGGCATCAGCGTGATCAATACGCCTGCGGCTTCGAGCAATTCGGTGGCTGAACTGGTGTTTTCGCATGCCTTCAGTGCGGTTCGCTTTCTGTACGACAGCAACCGTCAGATGCCAGAAAAAGGAGGAACTGCATTTGAAGAGCTGAAGAAGAAATACGCGAAGGGTACCGAACTCAAAGGCAAAACAATTGGCATAATAGGTATTGGCAGGATAGGGCAAGAGGTTGCAAAGAAGGCCATGGGCCTGGGTATGAAAGTGCTCGCACATGATCCCTTTGTGAAGGAAGCGAAATTTGAATTGCAGTTTGAAGGTGTAAGTCAGAAAATTCCGGTGAAGATCAATACCATTGCTCTCGACCCGCTGCTTGCAGGATCAGATATCATCACCTTTCATGTACCGGGTGGGCAAATGATTTCCAATACGCAGATTGACAAAATGAAAACGGGCGTGATCCTCATCAACACAGCACGCGGGGGAGTGATTGGCGAAGAAGCGCTGATCAGAGGCCTGGATAACGGAAAGATCGCCCATGCCTGCCTTGACGTGTTCGATAATGAGCCTCGTCCTTCTTCTGTCATATTGAAACATCCGAAAATTTCACTTAGTCCGCACATTGGTGCGGCAACTCTTGAAGCACAGGAGAGGATAGGCGTAGAACTTGCAGAAAAACTCATCGAAGCACTGAAATAGAATGGCAAAAGTGCTGCCGTTCAGCGCCATCAGGCCGGCTTCAGACAAGGTGCATCTTGTCGCCTCGCGAAGTGTGGATACCTATGAAAATGAAGAGCTGAAAGAAAAGCTCACTGCGAATCCTTTTACATTTCTGCATGTCATCAATCCGGATTATTCTGATGGAAAAAGGACTGTACCCGGCTCGCCGGAAAGGCTGAAAAAAGTGCGCGCAAAATTTGCTTCTTTCCGCAAGCAGGGCGTTTTTGTGAGGGATACTCAGCCTTCCTATTACGTGTACAGGCAATTGAAAAATTCCAATGAGTACGTGGGACTTATGGCTTGTGCTCATGTGGACGATTATCTCAGTGGCGTGATCCGCAAACATGAGCAGACGATAACGCAGCGCGAATTGAAGCTGAAAGAATACCTTGACGTTTGCGAATTCAATGCGGAACCCGTCTTGTTTGCTTATCCGGAGGATGCGGCACTTTCAAAATTATTGAACGAGGTTACTGCAACGCCACCAGAGTATGATTTCAGCACAACCGACAAAGTACGTCATACACTTTGGGTGATCGCCGATAGTAATAAAACAAAATTCATCGAATCGAGATTTGCGGCCATGCCGGCGATCTATATAGCCGACGGACACCACCGTTGCGCTTCCTCGTCACTGCTGGCGGAAGAACGCCGCAATAAAAACAAGGGAGGAAATCCCCGCGACGCTTACAATGAATTTCTGGGTGTGTTTTTTTCCGAAAGCCAGCTCAGAATTTACGATTACAACCGCCTGGTGAAAGACATGAACGGACTTACTCCGAAGCAACTAATCGATGGCCTGTCGGGAAAATTCACTGTCACGAAACAGGATGCGGCCTTGTTCTGTCCTTCGAAAAAGCATGAACTCAGTATGTATCTGAAAGGAACCTGGTATAAGTTGGAAGCGAAGCCAGAGATCTATGATGCCAATGATCCGGTAAAAAGTCTGGATTCAAGTATTCTAACGGAGCAGATACTTGCACCATTTTTTGGAATAAGTGACCTGCGAATAGATAAGCGTATAGCATTCGTGGCGGGTACAAGAGGTCCGGAAGCCATGAAAAAATCTGTGGATGAAGGTAAATCAGAACTTGCCTTTGGTTTGTTTCCTGTCACCATGCCTCACCTGAAATGGATCGCCGATACCAATAATATCATGCCGCCCAAGACCACCTGGGTGGAGCCCAAGATGCGCAGCGGGCTCGTGATCTATGCCTTTGACGCTGCGGAATAATTTATTTTTCGGATTGCCGTGATCGCAAAAGCACTTTCAGATCTCCTTGCTGAAATTCCAAAGGGAGTAACTCTCGTCGCTGTATCGAAGACAAAACCTACGGATCAGATTATGGAATGTTACGATGCCGGCCACCGTGACTTCGGTGAAAATTACGTACAGGAACTCCTGTCCAAGCAGGCGGAATTGCCAAAAGACATACGCTGGCATTTTATAGGACACTTGCAATCGAATAAGGTGAAGTTGATCACGCCCTTTGTTCACCTCATCCACGGCGTAGACAGCCTGAAGCTATTAAAGGAAATTGACAAGCAGGCAGCGAAGAATGGTCGCGTTGTTTCCTGTCTGCTTCAGCTCTATATTGCGCAGGAAGAGACTAAGTTCGGTTTGTCTTTTGATGAATGTTCAGAAATTCTAAACGTTTTAAATACGCTAAAGAACGTAAATGTCAGTGGTTTTATGGCAATGGCCAGCAATACTTCAGATGAAGCAACGATCAGAACTGAATTCCGTTCGTTGATAACCTATCATCGATCAGTGAAAGCAACCCACCCGCAACTGAAGATCCTGAGTTTTGGTATGAGTTCTGATTTCAGGATTGCGATAGAGGAGGGGAGTACGATGCTGCGGATCGGGAGTTTGATATTCGGCGTAAGGAATTATCCTCAGTAAACTTTCTTCAATATCTCCTTCAGCTCACTCAGCATCATCGCCGTCGCACCCCAAACCCTGTGACCATTCACTTCAAACCAGGGCGCTTCAATTTCCCTTCCGCGCACCTGTACTTTTCCCCGACCTACGATTGTATCATCTTGCAAAAGAGAAAGGGGTAGTCTGACAATTGCTTCCACTTCGCGCTCATGTGAAACAAGTATCGGATCGATTGTTTTGCTGTAAGTGAGAAAAGGATGAACATGGAACAGGCTGACTGGAATGTGCAACGGACTCAATTTCCCGATAACGCTTAAGTCTTTTAATCCTATCTCCTCTTCGCATTCACGCAAAGCAGTCCTTTCCAGATCACCATCACTTTCATCAAATTTTCCACCCGGAAAACCTACCTGCCCGCTATGATGCCCGTCATAAGTCCGTCTCAAAATGAGGGGAATGAAAATATTTTCCAGCTTATCTTCGTACAAAACAATACAGACAGCGCTGCTTCGATAATCACTCTGCTTAAAAGGATCAGGAAAGGGCCGGTTGCCCGGCACCATCAGGAATTGGGCGGTTTCCCCGGGAAGTCCTTTTTGAATCTCAGTCCCCAATTTTGTAACCAGTGCCCCCAGTGCTGCGCCCATAAAAACCTTCAAATTAGCTAAATTTGCAAAGATGGGAGAATTTAAGCTGAACACGATAGACGAGGCATTAGAAGACATTCGCAAGGGCAAAGTGGTGATTGTTGTTGACGACGAGGACCGCGAAAATGAAGGCGACTTTATCACCGCCGCCAGAAATGCAACACCGGAGGTGATCAATTTCATGGCCATGCATGGACGTGGACTGATCTGCGCGCCGTTAACCCAGGAAAGAGCACATGATTTAAAGCTCGACATGATGGTGAGTGCCAATACCTCTCTTCATGAAACACCTTTCACAGTTTCTATAGATTTATTGGGCCATGGTTGCACGACCGGTATTTCTGCCTCTGACCGCTCAAAAACGGTTCAGGCACTGATCGATCCGAACATCAAGCCATCTGATTTTGGAAGACCCGGACATATTTTTCCGCTTAAATCCAAACCCGGAGGCGTGCTGCGCAGAGCGGGACATACAGAAGCAACCGTAGATCTTTCTGTGCTCGCGGGATTCGAGCCCTGCGGTGTGCTGGTCGAAATTCTGAATGAAGACGGCACCATGGCGCGCTTGCCGCAGCTGATAAAGATTGCGTCGAAGTTTGATCTGAAGGTCATTACGATCAAGGACCTGATCGAATATCGCCTCGCAAAAGAAACGATTGTAAAACGACAGGTGGAAGTGAAAATGCCCACACGGTGGGGGGATTTCACCCTGATTGATTATTGCGTTGAAACAAATGGCCAGGAACACCTGGTACTTGTAAAGGGCGAATGGAAAAAAGACGAACCGGTGCTTGTACGCATGCACTCCTCCTGCGTTACCGGCGATATTTTCGGAAGTCACCGTTGCGATTGCGGGTCACAGTTGCATAGTGCCATGCAGATGATTGAAGCTGAAGGAAAAGGTGTGATCGTGTATTTGAACCAGGAGGGACGGGGCATTGGATTGCTGAATAAACTCAAAGCCTATAAACTGCAGGAACAAGGGCTGGATACAGTAGAAGCCAATGTTGAGCTGGGTTTTAAGGTTGACGAACGCGATTATGGAATCGGGGCGCAAATCCTTCGTGATCTCGGGGTTAGAAAGATCCGACTGATGACAAATAATCCTAAAAAACGAGCCGGTTTAATTGGATATGGATTGGAGATTGTGGAGAACGTACCTATCGTTATTAAATCCAATCCCCATAATGAAAAGTACCTCCAAACGAAGCGCGATAAGCTGGGGCATTCTTTCTGAGGCGCCCTTGTAAAGGCAATTGAACCAAGACCGAAAATCGGTACCTTTGTGTATTATCTATAAGATCAAAAAATATTTTTCTGGTTTGCTCATGCTGGTATACCTGGTAACGGTTACCGGTGTGCCGGTTTACAACCATTACTGTGGTGGAGAACTCGAAGAAGTAAGCCTGCTGCTTAAATCAAATGACTGCTGCGGTGAAGACGAAGAAGAAGACGCAGGCTGCTGCAGCGATGAAGATTTCTACATAAGAAATGCACCGGATTTTGTTTCAACCTCAGCTAAGTTTAAAGTGCTTCCCGCGTCATTGCTTCTCGCCCTGATGCCTTCTATTGTGTCTAATCAGATGATCCCTGGTGGCGTTGCTGCTGCGCCGGTGAGTTTTGGTTCTGATGCACCTGCACTACAACATGATCTCGTCACGGTTTCTGTGATGCGAATTTGATCAAAGGACTCCCGTCTTTTTCCGGCTATCGCTGGTTATTGTTTAATCCATCATCAAATTCAACATGAAGAAATTTCTTTTTTGGGCCTTGTGCCTGTCGAACTTATACCTCTCTGCACAAAGCGTAGTGACCCGTACGCTTGTTGTAAAAGGCAATTGCGGAGAATGCAAAGAGCGGATAGAAAATGCCTCCGATATCAAAGGCGTCAAACTCTCTGCATGGAATGTAGATTCAAAAGTGCTGAAGATCACGTATGATTCGCTCAAAGTGAGTCTTTCACAGATCAAAGAGGCCATCGTGTCCCGTGGTCATGACCTGGTTGACATGAAGTCCGCCGACGCAGCTTACAAAAAGCTGCCTAAATGCTGTCGCTACAGGGAAACCACCTGCAAGGAGAAATAGCATGAAGCGAAAGACAGGCACACTTGTGCTCCTGTTCTTTCTGCTAAGCCTTGCCTGCCGGGCGCAGCTGCGCGGAAAGATCGTGGAGATCGGAAGCAATGCCGATACACTGCCCTTGCCCGGAGTCACAATACTCTGGGAAAACACGACCATCGCCGCCATGACGGACGAGAAGGGTAGGTTTGATATTGCCGTTCCGCCATCGCGACCCAGGTTGCACATTAAAGCCCTGGGCTACGGTGATCGTTATGTACAGGTTGCTGATACCTCAAAACGGATCCTGCTGGTAATGAAAAGCAATGCAGAACTGAAGGAAGTAGAAGTGGTGTATTACACCAGCGGCACTGAAATCACCATGCTCGATGCGATCAAAGTGGAAACACTGAATGAACGTTCACTGATGAAAGCGGCCTGCTGCAATTTGTCTGAAAGTTTCGAGACCAACCCCGGCATCGATGTGAATTTCAGCGATGCTGTGAGCGGGGCAAAACAAATCCAGATGCTCGGCCTATCGGGCCAGTATGCGCAGATCACGAAAGAGAATATGCCTTACATGCGGGGCCTGGCGGGAAATTATGGACTCACCTTTATTCCGGGTCCGTGGATCCAGTCTATACAATTGAGCAAGGGAGCCGGTTCGGTGATCAACGGTTATGAAAGCTTCACCGGGCAAATCAACACTGAATTACAGAATCCCGAACGTTCCGACAGATTACATTTCAATACGTATGTAAATCAGAACGGCCGAAACGAATACAATCTCAACCTCGCGCGGCCACTTGGGCCCTCAGTTTCTGCGGGTTTGCTTTCACATGTAAGCTTCAATCCATTGGCCGAGGATCAGAATAAGGACAGGTTTACCGACATACCCACAGGAAGGCAGTACAACTTCATCAACAAATATGATGTACATACGAAGAAAGGATTTGAAGCACAGTTTGGCGGTGGTTATCTGCATGATGAACGGAACGGTGGCCAGAACTCCGGTGCAACCTTGAGCGATACTGTGGTTCCTTACCTGATCGGCATCAACAATGAAAAATGGGAACTGTACAGCAAGACGGGATACATTTTCAAAAAACATCCTGGTACCAGTGTGGGATTGCAGATGTCTTATCTTAACCATGATCAGCGCAACAACTTTGGCTCTGGAGGGTACAACGGAAATCAAAGAACATTTTACGCCAATCTGATATACCAGGGCATTTTCGGAAACACCAATTACAGCTACAGAACAGGACTCAGTATTTTGAATGATGAGGTGAAAGAGCAGTTTCATTCTTTGAGATTCAACAGGCAGGAGATCGTGCCCGGTGCATTTTTCGAATATTCGATGAACCTGAGCGAGAAATTCAATCTCATTGCCGGCATCAGGGCAGACCAGCACAACTATTACGGCTTGTTTGCGACACCACGTCTTCATGTCCGATACGCTTTTACACCCACGGCAGTATTGAGGCTGAGTGGCGGCAGGGCCCTGCGCACAGCAAACATTTTTGCGGACAATGCCGGACTGATGGTCTCGTCGCGGACCTGGATGATTGAATCATCTGACAGCACTATGCCTTATGGTCTTCAGCCAGAGACCGGATATAATTTTGGCTGCAACTTCACGAAAAAATTCAAGATCAATTACCGCGAAGCCTATGTCACATTCGATCTGTATCGCACCGAATTCACGCAACAGATGGTGGTGGATGTTGACCGCAATGCGCAGCAGGCCTGGTTTTACAATTTGAAAGGACCTTCGTACACCAACAGCGCCCAATTTGAGTTCAGTATGGAGCCCAGGAAAAGATTCTTTGTCAAGACCGCGTATCGTTACGTCGACAACCGGGTTAATTTTAAGCAGGGATTACTTCAGAAGGCGATGGTATCAGAGCACAGGGCCTTTATCAATTTTTCTTACGAAACGAGAAATAACCACTGGCAATTTGATTTTACGACGCAGTACAACGGACCCAAACGACTTCCGGGTACAGATTCCAATCCCACCGAATACAGGCGCGCCCATTATTCTCCCGATTATTACAATGTGCTGGGGCAGGTGACCTGGCTGACAAAGGTCGGCACCGGCGACTTTCATTTTTATATTGGCGTGGAAAACCTGCTGGACTACCACCAGCCTTCACCCATCGTATCGGCCGATAACCCATACGGTAAATTTTTCGACGCCAGTATGGTCTGGGGACCAATTTATGGGCGAATGCTTTACGCTGGCCTTAGGTTAAAGTTTAAGTAAGTGTGGAATTTCGGGTAATTTTTTTCCCGCTTTGGGGAATAATTTCCATCATTTATTAATCAGACCCTCTGGAAGGCCAGTAAAATCGTCCGGCACGATTGTTGCCAATATATACACGTCTATTTACTCAGCATATAGGGAGGCGATAGAATTTACGATCTTAACGGACATATAAACTGCGTTGTGTGAGCATTTATATCCTTTCCGGTAAATTCTATCCCTCCTTCCTTTTTTCCCCCCGCTGAGATTACAAAATCAGGACCAGTTCAGCAGGTTACTTTATCAGTCCTAAGACATTTTTATTGACTTGAAAATCTTCCGTGTAATTCCGTGTAATTCCGTGTTTCCGTGCCTGCCCGAACGAGCGGGTCTGATTTCCTAAAAATAATTTTCCGGTCGGCGGGGTTTCCGTGGCAAATATCCACACTAACGGGAATGGTTTTTTTACTTCTATGTATCTAAACAAATCAATCAACACGAAAAAAAATGAAAAATCTGTTCTCAAAATTAACGTTCCTCCTCACTATTCTGGCCTTCCTGTGTTCATGCTCGTCGCAGCTCAGTATCAGTAAACGCCGCTACAATAAAGGCTTCTACGTGCATTACAACCATCAAAAGCCGGCGCAACCCAAAGCTGAACGCATCGTAAAAGCTGCACCTGTTGCCGAAGAAAAACCTGAAGTCGTGGTTGTTAATCCACCTGCAAATCCTGTGAAACAGCCGGAGAGTGTAAAAAATAATCTACAATCTGATGCGCCCGTACACAAGACGAAAGAACTCCCCCTTGTGAAAGCAAACAATGAAATGAAATCACTGGCCAGTGCCGCACATGAACCGATTAAGATCAGCAGACCCTCTGACCTGAAGCCACTTTCTGACTTCAGAGTTCCGGTGGCCGGTACATCAGACGGCTGGGGCATCATATGGCTGATCGTGATCATCCTGGCGATTTTGTATATCCTCGGACTTCTGCTTGACGTGGCCGGGGGCAGTTGGCTGATCCACCTCCTGGTAGTGATCATCATCATCATCCTGCTCTTCAAGCTACTGCATATTCTCTGACAAAACCCCCAAAACAAAAAAGCCAGCAGGTGATCTGCTGGCTTTACCATTTTTTCAAAAGAAAAATTAGTCCTTGAGCGCGCAAGTGCTGCTGGCGCCGCCTGAGTTCACGCTCACATTGCAGGCATCTTCAGCATCACCTTTGGTTGCATGGAATGTAACTGTAGAGCTGCTTACCACTTTTCCGGAGCTGTCCTTAACAGTACATTCGCAAGTGTAATCTTTCTTGCATGAAACAGCTGCAAATCCGGCAACTGCGGCTAGTAAAATGATTTTTTTCATTGTTTTTTTGTTTGTTTTATGGTTAATCTTTCAGTGCACAAGTTGAAGTGATCGATCCGGAGGATCCCGTGGCGTTACAAGCGTCTTCCGCATCACCTTTCGTAGCATGTATGGTGATGGATCCGGAAGTGATTACCTTACCCGAACTGTCTTTTGAAGTACATTCGCATGTGTAATCCTTTTTACAGGAAACAGCGCCTATCGATACGATGGCAGCAACGGCGATGATCTTTTTCATTACAGTCCTTCTATAAGTTAATCCTTGATCGCGCAAACTTCACTGTCACCATTGCTGGAAGTATAGTTTGTGTTGCAGGCGGTTTCAGCATCCGATTTCGACGCATGGAAAGTAATCGTGGAAGTATCAGTAATCTTACCTGTTTTGTCCTTCGAGGTGCATTCGCAGGTATAGTCTTTCTTGCAGGAAACCGAAGTCAGGCCGGCCACTACAGCCAGCAGAATGATCTTTTTCATGTTACGGTTCAGTTTTAGTCTTTCAGTTCGCAAGTGCTGGTCATTCCGCCCGAGCTGGCGCTGACGCTGCATGCATCTTGAGCGTCACCTTTTGTGGCGTGGAAAGTCACTGTGGAACTGCTCAATACTTTTCCGGAGCTGTCCTTCACCGTGCACTCACACGTGTAATCTTTTTTACATGACACTGAGAGGATTCCGAGTGCCGCTGAAATCATAATGATCTTTTTCATGTTTTTTTGTTTAGGGGTTTATGGTGTTTTTTTGGTTGGTTACTATTTTCTGATTGTACAGTCTATTTCATCAGTGCTGCTGGAGAATGTGGCAATGCAGAGACTTTTTGCATCCGTTTCGGTAGCATGGAACACCTGTGTTGTGGTATCGGTAACAATTCCGTTATTACTGTGCACGCAATCGCAGGTATAGTCCTTTTTGCAGGCCATTACCAGCAGCAGGGTAGAGACAACAATCAGGTTCCTTTGCAAGACCGTTAATCATTTCAACAGTTTCGGTGATAAATATAATGATAATGGGCAAAAACAAGCAGGGGAGTATATGTCTGCCTCCCCTCATTTTCCAACAGGGGGGTGTTAAAGCCTATTTTCGCCCTTTTTTCTTAGGGGCCGCTTTTTTTACCGCTTTCACCTGGCCCGCCTTTTTTGGAGCTGCTTTTCTTGTAACAGTTTTCTTGCTCGCTGCTTTCTTAAGTTCGCCTGTTGTCGCAGGCTTCGAAGAACTTTTTTTACCAAAGGCACCTGGTATCTGCGATTCGATAATGGCTTTTATGCCTTCAAGACTGAATGATGCGAGCTCTTCGGGACTGTATTTCCGGTCGAGCTTCACGGAATTCTTTCCAAATCTGATGAATGGACCCCATCTTCCGTTTTCGATCGCGATCTTCTCATCTTCCCATCGGCTGATATACCGGTTGGCTTCTTTTTCAAGTTTTTTGCCGATGAGTTCTTCTATGTCTTTCTGCGAAAGCTGATCGAAATTATACCCTTTTGGAACATTCACATACAGGTCGCCCATTTTTATGAAAGGACCAAAACGCCCTTTCCCTTTGGTTACCGGCTTCCCTTTGTACGAGGCAATGGGTGCATTGGCGCTCTCCTTTTCCAGGATCAGCGCGATCGCACGTTCCATATCCACCTTCAGTGGATCTTCTCCGCGCGGGATAGAAACGTATTGTTCGTCCCACTTAATATAAGGTCCGAACCGGCCGACGCCCACGATGAGTTCTTTGTCGCGGTAATTCCCGAGACTATGCGGAAGCTTAAAAAGATCAAGGGCTTCTTCGAGTGTAATGGTTTCAATACTTTGTTCTTTTCGCAAGCTTGCGAACGATGCCTTCTCTCCTGTTTCTTCGTTTGTTTCACCGATCTGCGCGAGAGGACCGAAACGCCCGATACGCACGAGGATCTGCTTGCCGCTTTTGGGATCTTTGCCCAGTATCCTTTCGCCGCTGGCACGTTCGCTCTGGTCAATGGTTTTTTCGACTGTCTTATGGAAAGGGGTGTAGAATTCCTCGAGCATATCAGTCCATTTCATTTTTCCTTCGGCAATCTCGTCGAATTCTTCTTCCACACGCGCGGTGAAATGAAAGTCCATGATATCAGGAAAGTACTGAAGCAGGAAATCATTCACCACCATGCCGATATCGGTTGGAAAAAGCTTTGACTTTTCAGCACCTGTATTTTCACTCCGGAGGGTTCTTTTCATTTCCCCGTTTGCCAGACGAAGGCTCACGTAGTTGCGGGGATTTCCCTCCCTGTCGGTCTTTACCACGTAATTTCTTTTTTGCACGGTACTGATGGTAGGCGCGTACGTGCTTGGACGGCCAATTCCTAATTCTTCCAGCTTTTTTACCAGGCTGGCTTCCGTGTAACGCGGTGGATGGTGTGTGAAACGCTCCACGGCATCGAGTTCGCGCAGCTTCAGTTTTTCTCCTTCTTTAATGGGTGGAAGAATTCCCGACTCTTCGTGGTCCTCGTCTGCCTCGTCATCAATCCCCTCCATGTACACTTTCAGGAAACCGTCAAACTTCAATACTTCGCCCTGAGCGGTAAAAAGTTCCGAAGTGGTGTTCACTGAGATCCTGGCCGTGGTTTTCTCAAGTTCAGCCTCTGACATCTGACTTGCGATTGTACGCTTCCAGATCAGATCATACAAACGTTGTTCGTTCCTGTCGCCGCTGACCTGTTGTGTCTGGATATACGTCGGACGAATGGCTTCGTGCGCTTCCTGTGCGCTTTTACTTTTTGTACGAAACTGACGCGGGTGATGGTACTTCTCGCCGAAATTGGAAATGATCGTTTTCTTCGCCTGGCCCAATGCGGTCTCACTCAGGTTCACAGAGTCAGTCCTCATATACGTGATCTTGCCGGCCTCGTACAGCTTCTGTGCTACCACCATGGTTTGCGAAACGCTGAATCCCAGTTTTCGTGAAGCTTCCTGCTGTAAAGTGGATGTGGTGAATGGCGCGCTTGGAGATCTTTTCGAAGGACGGGTCTCTACGCTTTGAATGGTATATACCGCCTGTTTGCACTTTTCGAGAAATGCTACGGCTTCTTTTTCAGTTTTAAACCGCGAATCCAGTTCTGCTTTGATAGAGGAATTCCCCCCGGTCAGAAAAATTGCAGAGACCTTGAACGCCGAAACAGACCGGAAATTCTGGATCTCTCTTTCACGTTCAACAATTAAACGTACAGCCACCGACTGAACACGTCCTGCCGAAAGACTTGGCCGTACTTTTCTCCATAAAATAGGTGAAAGCTCAAAACCAACGAGCCTGTCGAGTACCCGGCGTGCCTGCTGCGCATTCACAAGATTAATATCGATATCGCGCGGATGCGCAATGGCCTGCTCAATTGCAGGCTTGGTGATCTCATGAAATACAATTCTCCTGGTCTTTTTCTTTTCAAGGCCAAGTGTTTCAAACAAATGCCAACTGATGGCTTCTCCCTCACGGTCTTCATCGGAAGCGAGCCATACAATGTCGGCTGATTTGCTCAGTTTTCGCAGTTCGTTGATCACCCGTTCCTTGTCAGCGGGTACTTCGTAAGTTGGACGGAAATTCTTCTTAATGTCGACCCCGTATCCCTTTTTTACAAGATCACGGACATGCCCGAAGCTTGACTTTACGGTAAAATCCTTCCCCAAAAAACCCTCAATAGTCTTTGCCTTAGCGGGTGACTCGACAATTACCAAATTTTTCCCCATACGCTCTTTCTCAATTCAAAAATCCGGCCTGAACCGGTCCGAAAGACTCCTTTTGGAGAATTCGAAGCCGCAAAGAAAAAAAAATATTCATGTTTGACCCAATTATTGAAAAAGTAATGATCCACAACCCCTCACTCATAAATCCAAAAAAGTAAAAAATATGTCAAATTGTCACGCTTCTTCCTACCTTTGTATGCTGGATTTCTGAGGTCCTGATTTGTTAATTATTAAGGAATAGGGCAAAAGTCATTAGTCGAAAGTCAAAACGTAGCCAGTATGCGGTATCGGTCATCCATCATCGGTCATGCAAAAAGTCAAAAGGCATAAGTCAGAAGTCAAAAGTAGCCGGTATGCAGTCACCAGTATGCAATCGCCTATCATCGATCATCCGGCATCCGGCTTCAAGCTTCCGGCATCCGTCACCGGTCATCCATCATCGGTCATGCAAAAAGTCAAAAGGCATAAGTCAGAAGTCAAAAGTAGCCAGTATGCAGTCGTCTGTCATCGATCATCCGGCATCAAGCTTCCGGCATCCGTCATTGTCATCGGACATCGGTCATCTGTCATCGATCATCCGGCATCAAGCTTCCGGCATCCGTCATCGGTCATCTGTCATCTGTCGTCATTCATAATTCATCATTCATAATTCATCATTGAACTCAAAAAAGCTCTTCATAGAAAGTTACGGTTGCCAGATGAATTTCAGCGACAGTGAGATTGTGGCTTCCATCATGAACAAGGAAGGCTTTGACCTTACAGGAAAGTTTGAAGACGCCGACCTTATCCTGGTGAATACCTGTGCGATACGCGAAAATGCCGAGAACAAGATCCGCCAGCGTTTGCAGGATTACAAGGTGGCCAGAAAAAAGAATCCCGATTTGCTGATTGGTGTATTAGGGTGCATGGCCGAAAGACTCAAGTCACAATTCCTCGAACAGGAGAAACTGGTTGATATAGTCGCGGGTCCGGATGCTTATCGTGACCTTCCGCGTTTGGTTGAACATGCGGGTGGCGGAAGAAAGACAATCAATGTATTGCTCAGTCGCGAAGAGACCTATGCCGATATCGCGCCGGTTCGTCTCGACAGGAATGGTGTGAGCGCGTTCGTAAGCATCATGCGTGGTTGCGATAACATGTGCAGCTTTTGCGTGGTGCCTTTTACTCGTGGAAGAGAAAGAAGTCGTGATCCCCTGAGCATTGTTCAGGAATGCAGGGAGGCTTTTGAAAAAGGATACAGAGAAGTGACTTTGCTCGGGCAAAATGTCGACAGTTACCTTTATTATAAAGGAGGGTTGAAAAAGGAGATTCCGGCTGATGAACTTTCGAATGCAACGAATTTTGCTTCGCTTTTACAACAGGTGGCCGCTGTAGATCCTTTGCTTCGGGTGCGATTCAGCACTTCGCATCCAAAAGATATGACAGACGAAGTACTGGAAGTAATGGCTGCCCACACGAATATATGTCGTAACATCCATTTGCCTGTACAAAGCGGCAGTACTGCGGTGCTCGAAAGAATGAACCGGGGCTATAGCCGCGAATGGTATCTTGATCGCATACGCGCGATCAGAAGAATTGTTCCCGATTGCGCAATCAGCACGGATGTCATAGCTGGATTTTGCGGAGAAACAGAAGAAGAACATCTTGAAACACTTTCTCTGATGGATGAAGTGAAGTACGATTTCGCTTTTATGTTTGCGTACAGTGAGCGTCCCAAGACACTCGCAGAGCGGAAATTCAAAGACGATGTGGATGAGGCGACAAAGAAGCGAAGGCTGGCTGAAATTGTTTTGAAGCAGCGGGACCATAGTGCATGGAGAACAAGAGAGCAGTCGGGTAAGAAACATGAAGTTCTGATCGAGGGGAATTCAAAAAAATCAGATGAGATGCTGATGGGCAGGAATTCGCAGAACCTGGTACTCGTATTTCCAAAAGAGAATTTTGAGAAGGGTCAGTATGTAACGGTGAATGCGGAAAGGTGCACCACTACAACCCTGATAGGACAGGCAGTAAAAACAGAGTCGCTTGCAGAGGCGAAATAATTATGACAACACAGGACTTAAAACAGAAATTCGGGATCATAGGAAGCAATGCCATGCTCGACAGGGCGGTGGATATTGCACGACAGGTGGCTCCGACCGATCTGAACGTGGTGATCCAGGGTGAAAGTGGAACGGGCAAGGAGGTTTTCCCCCAGATCGTTCACCAGAACAGCGCGCGAAAACATGGGCCATACATTGCTGTGAATTGCGGAGCGATTCCTGAAGGTACGATAGACAGTGAGTTGTTTGGTCACGAAAAAGGCGCATTTACCGGCGCCACTGAAGCGCGAAAAGGATATTTTGAAGTCGCGGATGGCGGCACGATCTTTCTCGATGAGGTAGGAGAGTTGCCCATCGCAACACAGGCGAGGTTGCTGCGTGTACTGGAAAGCGGAGAGTACATTCGGGTAGGAAGCAGTAAGGTGCAGAAGACGGATGTACGCGTGGTGGCGGCTACCAATATTGATTTCTATCAGGCGCTTGAAAAAGGAAAGTTTCGTACCGATCTGTATTACAGGTTAAATACTGTTCCAATTTATCTCCCCCCTTTGCGCGAAAGAAAAGAAGACGTCCATCTCCTTTTCAGGAAATTCGCAAATGATTTTGCTGCGAAGTACAGGATGCCGGCGGTGAAACTGACTGCAGATGCCGAACAGGTACTGGTCAATTATTACTGGCCCGGGAATATCCGCCAGCTGAAGAACATTACCGAACAGGTTTCTATCATTGAGAAAAACCGTGAGATCACAGCAGATGTACTGCTCAAATATCTGCCGCAATACAGTGCAGCAAATGTTCCCACGGTGCGGCATGATCAGCATGGTCTTGATAACAACGACAGGGAGATTATTTTTAAAGTGCTTCGCGACAACCGCGCTGAGATCAATGAACTCAGGCAGGTCATTTATGGTCTTGTCTCAAATGGCCAGAACGGAGGGAGCGTGCAGCCAGCGGGTATGCATATCTATGGCCGGAATCAGGAGCATCAGGTTCCGGGTACCGTTTCACTGCAACAGCATCCCCAGTCGCAGGTGATCGAAGTGGAAGAAACGCTTTCGCTACAGGACAGGGAAATTGATTTGATCAAAAAAGCGTTGCGCAAGCATAAAGGTAAGCGCAAGAATGCGGCACGCGAACTGGGTATCAGTGAACGCACCCTTTACCGCAAGATCAACGAGTACGCCATAGAAGAATAAGGTTCATAAGATGCACCGCACGTTGCTTCCATATTTCATAGTGCCCGTTTTTCTGGCTTCCTTCATCCTTTCATGCAAGCCCAGACTTTCTCTGAGTGGTGCAACTATTCCTGCAGAAGCGAAGACGGTAAGTGTGAGCTTTTTCAAGAACAATACCACGCTGGGTGCTCCGAGCCTGTCGCAACGATTTACCGAAAAACTGCGTGATGTGGTTTCACAGCAAACCCGGCTTGCACTGGTACGCACGAATGGAGATCTGCAATTTGATGGCTATATTTCCGATTTTGCAGTGGCTCCGGTGGCCATCCAGAGCAATGATCAGGCGCGATTGAACAGGTTAAGCATATCGGTGAACGTGGTGTACAGCAATAAATTTGAGGAGGCAAAGAACTTTGAGCAGACCTTTACCCGGTTTGCAGATTTCAATGCCAATGAGAATATTTCCGCACGTGAAGCGGAACTTGTAACAGAGATCTTTCGGCAGATCACCGAAGATATTTTCAACAGGGCGTTCAATAACTGGTGATGCAGGCAGCCGAATTGTCCGGATATATCAATGATCCGCAGAGTCTTGACAAAGACAGCGTGGCGAAGCTCCAGCAGCTGGTAAAGGATTTCCCTTATTTTCAGAGCGCGCATATTTTGCTGAGTATGGCTGCAAAAAAATGGGATGCCAGTGTGTATCAGCAAACGCTTAAAAAGACCGCTATTGTTTCAGCAAATCGTGCGCACCTCTTCAGGTTAATCAGCAGGATGGAGCAACGCGAAATGCAGCATCGTGAAGCGCCCGTTGAACAAAAAGCGCGTACTCCTGAACCTGAAAAGAAAGAAACAGTTCTTCTGCAGGAAATGGAGATCGCACACGATGAAATGGCTGCGCGGGCTGCAAAACAAGCGGAAATTGCTGCAGCGGCAACACCTCCTTCACCGGAAAAGATGCTTGAAAAAGAGATCGCTCGTGAGGTGATCCATTCTTTTGTTGAAAAGGAAATACTAAAGACACCGGAAGTCCATCGTAACAAGCCCGTTGATGAACCCGGTAGTTTTGCCGATTGGCTGCACAAAATGCAATCGGGTCAGGAAAATACCCCACCTGTAATTGCGGCTAGTCCGGAATCTGCTCCTGAACCGCCTACAAGCGCAAGGAAGAAGAAACAGGCGATTATTGATAAGATCATTGAGAACAACCCCGGTTTGATAAGGAGTCGGGAGGGTCAGCGCTTTTTTGATGCAGGTGAAAAGGCTCGCGATAGCGTTGATGACAATGAGCACCTTGTAACCGAGACCCTGGCCAGGATCTACGCCCTGCAGGGCAGTACGGCCAAGGCCATCAGGGCCTATGAAATATTAAGCTTGAAAAATCCACAAAAAAGTGCTTACTTTGCAGCCTTAATTAAAGAGCTGAAAGACAAACCGAAAAGCAATACCTGACATGTTTTTATCTATTTTGACCATCCTCGTTTGTATCCTCCTGGTGCTGGTGATCCTTGTGCAGAATTCGAAAGGCGGAGGCATCCAGAGCCAGTTTGGTGCCGCTACCCAGATCATGGGTGTAAAGCGTGGAACCGAGTTCATCGAAAAAGCAACCTGGGGCCTTGCCATCGCGCTCATTCTTTTCAGCATTTTGATGGCGCCTAAAACCAGTATGGTGGCTTCATCAGATGATGATTCCGGATCAGTTGCAAAGCGTAAGGCACAAAGCGCTGTTTCTGTACCACAACAGGCACCGGTTCAGCAGGCTCCTGCGCAGCAAGCACCACAAGGACAGCCTGCACCTGTACAGCAGGTTCCTGCTCCTCAGGGAAAATAAGAGAATGACTGTATCGATTTTTTAACGGTCCTCTTTGGACGTATTTGACGAACTTTGTCAGATGCTTAACACTCCGTTTTTCATTCTTGTAAGCTGGTCTTTCTTTATGGTTTGGTTAGAGCCTGTAAAGTATGTCTATTCCCAATCCTGCAATGATCTGCCCGGGATGAACGCAAAAGTTATGGAGTTCGTTAAGACGCAGATCGGCAAAAAAACCGGACGCGGCGAATGCTGGGATCTGGCAGCCGGCGCACTCGATTTTGCCGGCGCGAACTGGGACCATGAATTCAATTTCGGAGAGAAGGTGTCAGATCCTTTTAAAGATTGTGTTTACCCGGGTGATATTATCCAATTTAAGGGTGTAAAGACCGAATGCCGTCAGGGCAACAGCATCATGAAGCAGGAAATGGATCAACACACCGCCGTGATCTACGAAGTCAAAGACAAGGGCAATTATGTAATTGCAGAACAGAATACTTCTTACGGCGGACGGAAAGTGGTGCTTACCCCCTTTGAACTTCAGTTTATCAAAAAAGGAAAATTTTTCATTTACCATCCTGTTAAGTGACCGAGACAAATCCATTCGGTTATTTCATTCCGGCAAAAACCAGATTGCTGATCGTTGGAAGTTTTCCCTGTTTCAACGGCAAAGATTATGGCGACTGGTTTTACAGTGGCAGTGGAAAAAATATGCTTTGGGATCTGTTATCAGATGTTTTCGGGTTACCGGCATCCACAAAAACTGAAAGGAAGCTATTGTGCGAAACGCATGGCATCGCGTTGACCGATGTGGCGAAAAAAGTCACGCGTAAAAAAGACAACTGCCAGGATTCTAATCTGGAGGTGGTGGAATACAATCGTGAAGGATTAAAAAAATGCCTGGCGGCAGAACCCGAACGCATTTGTTTTACGGGAAGATTTGCGGCATCACACTTTGGAAAATTGTTTCCTGACAATAGCATTCCTGCTGTTCTGCTTTTATCTCCTTCTCCCGCGGCAAACATTCATATTGGAGGATTACCAGAATACAAGAGTCTGCTTGCTAGGGGAAGAATTAAAGATCCATATGGATACCGGCTCCTGAAATACAGAGCACAGCTATCAACAGCATCTGCCACCAAAGCCCGCCCGACCGAAAAAAAAGAATCATAGAATATTTCCATTCGGTCATTCGGGCAGGCAAGAAAACTCCAAAGAACACCAAAAAAATTTTAGCTGTATTTGGTGTAATTTGGTGTTTTGGAGTTTTGGTGGCAAAAAGCGAATATCTTTAGAAACTGTAATGTCCGACGAAGCCGATTATATCGACATGAACCGTGATCTCTGGAATGCCAGGGCCGACGAGCACCTGCATTCGGAATTTTATGATCTCGCAGGATTTTTGGCCGGTAGGAATTCGCTGAACGAACCCGAATTACGTTTGCTCGGGGATGTAAACGAAAAAAGCATCCTCCATTTACAATGTCATTTCGGTCAGGATACGCTTTCGCTGGCACGTATGGGTGCCGAAGTTACCGGTGTCGATTTTTCTGAGAATGCAATCATCAATGCAGTTGATATTGCTTCAAAAATGAAACTTCAGGCTGACTTCATCTGCTGTGACATTTACAAGCTGATGAACTGCCTGATGAAAAAATACGATATTGTGTTCACCAGTTATGGAACGGTAGGCTGGTTGCCCGACATTGATCGTTGGGCCACCACCGTTGCAAATTATGTAAAGCCAGGCGGTAAGTTTGTGATGGCCGATTTTCATCCTTACATATGGATGTATGACACCAGGCTGGAGAACATTCCCCATCGCTATTTTAACTCCGGTCCCATCGTTGAAACAGAAACAGGCAGTTATGCCACGTCTCGAAAAGGAGAAGAAAGAAAATACGCGGGGTGGAATCATGCTTTGTCAGAGATCATCGGTAGTCTATTGCGAAAAGGACTGACGCTGAATTCCTTTGCCGAACTTGATTATTCACCTTACAATGTTTTCGAAGGGATGGTTGAATCTGAAAAAGGAAAATTCAGGATCGAAAAATTCGGTAACAGGATCCCTTTGATGTATACCCTGCTGATGGAGCGTTCGGCTTAACACACAAGCCGATCCTACCCTGCGAGTTCTGCTGGTTTTAGTCCATCGAATGTTCCACTGCTCATCAGCAGCAGCACCATGTTTTTCTTTGGGAGGTTGTGAAGGTATTCTTTCAGCTTTGCACTATCGGTAAAAACCTTCAGGTCCTCTCTTCCAAAACTTTCTTTTACCTGTGCTTCTGTGATGGGTTTCAGTTTTTTGTGCGCGATGGTGTGCGGATTGAAATAAACGATAGCTTCTCCCGCATCGTTCATACAGCCTTTGTATTGCCTTAAGAATTCTTCATTCAGACTGCTGAAAGTATGCAGTTCCATACAGGCTACAAGTTTTCTTTTTGGGAATTGAGCCTTCACCGCTTTTGTTGTGGCCTGCAGCTTCGAAGGTGAGTGCGCAAAATCGCGAAAGATAGTCAGGTCGGGAGAACGGCTCACCAGTTGCAACCTGCCTGATGCGCCCTTAAAACTTCGCATTGACTCATTAAATTTGGATTCCGGCACACCCGCTTCTCTGCAGGCCAGTCGCGCTGCATTCAGATTCATGAGGTTGTGCATTCCGAAAATTTCGAGTGGGATTTCATTTCCATCTTCAATCAGCGAAGTCACTCCATCCTGCAACCTGTGTTTCGCCGCAGAGTAGGGGTACTTCTTAATATCTGTCCTCGTATCAGATTCGCACATAAAGCGAAGGGTGCTGTCGACTTCGCAATAAATCAGAGCGCCTCCCGGTTCGATCAAACGAATGAATTTCCTGAACTGTTCAAGGTAATTTTCAAATGTTGGAAATACATTGATGTGGTCCCAGGCGATTCCGCTTATGATAGCAATGTTGGGTTTGTACAAATGAAATTTCGGTCGTCTGTCAATAGGGGAGGCGAGGTATTCATCTCCTTCGATCACTGCAAACTTAGCTTCGTTGCTCAGCTTTACCATGGTGTCGAATCCTTCGAGCTGTGCGCCAACCATATAATCACAATCTATCCCTGCAAATTTCATCGCATGCAGGATCATCGCTGTAATCGTTGTCTTACCGTGACTTCCGCCGATCACGATCCTGGTTTTGTCTTTGGTTGCTTCGTAAATGTACTCGGGGTATGAATAGATGCGCAGACCCAGTTCTTTCGCGCGCACCAATTCCGGATTATCTTCCCGCGCATGCATGCCCAGAATCACCGCATCAATTTCTTTTGAAATTTTCTCAGGATACCAACCTGTTTTTTCCGGCAGTAAGCCCTTCTTCGCCAGGCGGCTTTTGCTTGGCTCGTTGATCTCGTCGTCAGATCCCGTTACGTCAAATCCTTTTTCATGCAGCGACAAGGCCATATTGTGCATCGCCGCACCGCCAATGGCGATAAGGTGGATCTTCATACAGTAAAGGACTTGAATTTCTGCGTCTTTACTACCCGCTTGTATTTGAATTTTGCACAGAAGGACTGTTAATAGAAGAAAAGCCAAAAGTCAGAAGTCAAAAGTCAGAAGAGGCGCTGGACCTTCCAGGTATTCCTAAGCATCTGTTTCCTGGAAGGTCTTTGCGGAATTAGAGTTGCGAAGTCAGCAGTTCACAGAAGCAATTCGATTTTTAGTCTTTCGGTGCACAAAATATTGTGCCCCGACATTTTAGCCATCGGCCTAACCCGAACTACCATTTCTAATTCGTGCAATTTGTATTAATATCGCAACCTCGTTACCACAATTGGTGTAATTAGTGAAATTCGTGTCCGGCGCAGCCGTGCCTCTAATTTTTAAGCCCCTTTTTCACGGTCAGTTCTTTCACCTTCGGCAAATTCGCAACCAGCGATTTACTCAACGATGCGAAATGCGTATCGTATTCCTTCTGAAGATCGTTGATCGATTCAAGCTGCGTCAGGTTGGGTTTTGATTCCATTTCGCAGAAAGAGGAATACAACTTCGACACCTTTTCGCGTAGTTTTTCCTCGTCAGCAAAAATGGAAACCTTCTTGAAAGCCACGAATTCTGACTTGATCTTCAGCAAATCATTGTGAAAAGCCACTGCATTCTTGTTTTTCCTGTATGCAACGGAGTCAGACAATAACATTTTGTCGTATTCGCTGATGGTATCTATTGCGGCATTCACTTTGTTATACAATTTCTGCAGCTCCATGGATTTTTCAAACACCATCTTGCGGCTTTCGGGATCGTAATCTTTGTTTGCGGTATCATGTACACAACGTATATCTCCTGTAAGCACCTGATCTTTCACTTTGAGTTTGAGCTTATAAGTGCCCGGCATCACCATAGGAGCTGTAAATCCTGCACCGTCAGGTTTGGTGCTGCCCGCAGAAACTTTCGGAGGCGTGCTCCTCAGGTTCCAGCGGATCTTATTGATGCCTTTGCGAATGGTGCCCGGAATGCTCTGCACCAATTCTCCTTTTTCATTATATATCTCCGCCGTTACCTTTCCTGAATTCAATCGTTTCTTCAGGTAATAATTGATGGTAGGATGATCAGCGGGATTCCAGGCATGCCAGTCGCCAGAAACCTGCGGACCGCCCCAGCCGAATTTGCCTTTATTCAGTGTGATGTCTGCTACAGGGAACAAATGCACATCTTTTTCGCGTATCTCCTTGTTGAGGTCGCGGATCAAACGTACATCATCAAGAATGAAAATGCCTCGTCCGTGCGTCGCTATCACCACATCATGCGTTTTGGGATGTATACGCACATCACGTACCATGGCGTAATCGGGAATGTTATTCTTCATCCTGAACCAGTGCTCGCAACCATCAAGCGTGGCAAATAATCCATTTTCTGTTCCAAGGAAAAGCAGGTCTTTGTTCACCGGATCTTCAGTGATCTTGTGTGCATAAGCACTGAATTCACTGTGCATGATGCGTTTCCATGTCCTGCCAAGGTCTGTGCTCTTCGCAAGATAGGTGTGATGATCGCCATACATGTGATTATCGAATGTGGCGTACACCGTATTCTTATCGAATCCCGAAGGCTCAATGCTGCTCACCCAAGCCTGTTTCGCAACTCCGCATTTGGCCACATTGGCACTTACGTTGGTCCATGTTTTCCCTCCATCATTAGTGACCTGCAGATTTCCGTCATCGGTTCCTGCCCATATCAGCATTTCATCCAAAGGCGATTCGGCGATGTTGAAAATTGTGCAGTGATTTTCAGCCGATGTATTGTCCTCGCTCAAACCTCCGCTGTCTTCCTGTTTTTGTTTGTTCTTATCGTTTGTAGTGAGGTCAGGTGATATGCGCATCCAGTTCCTTCCCTGGTCTTTGGATCGGTATAAATATTGAGATCCTACATACAGATTTTTAGGATTCGCTGCTCCGATAACAATGGGTGTATTCCAGTTCCAGCGTAACTTTTCTTCCTGTATGGTTTTTTGCGGCTGGATAAGTTCATTCTTCATCGTAAACCTGTCGATCCTGTACATGTGCCCTCCCTGGTATTCTGCATAAACGGTCTTTCCATCTGCATCGGGCACCGTCCAGAATCCATCTCCCCAGAACAACATCGCCCAGTTGGCGTTGCCGATTCCTCCCGGTGCTGCACTTGGCGCATACCAACTTCCATTGTCCTGTAAGCCTCCGTACACGTTGTATGGCGTCTGATTATCGAACGCCACATGATAAAATTGTCCCACAGGCAAACAATGCGTGAACCTCCAGGTTGCACCTTTATCTGCACTCATATATACTCCACCATCCGTACCCACATACATAATGTTTGGATAAACCGGATTGATCCACAAAGCATGCATATCTGAATGTACCCAGCCTCCCTGCGAACTTGCTTCCTGGAAAGAATAACCGCCGTCATCGCTGTACGAGAATTGAAATCCGGGCCGGTATACTCGCTTTGGATCTTTGGGATCGAATGCAATGGTGCTGAAATAGAATGGTCTCGCGCAGGTATTCAGTGTCGCGCTCTGGTTCTTCCAGCTTTCTCCTCCGTCAGATGAAATGTACAAACCTGTTTTTTCGCTCTCTACAATGGCGATCATATTCTTCGGATCAGAAGGAGCAAGGTTCATAGCAATTCTTCCAAATGGTTTTGGAGGAAGGCCATTGGTGATCTCTTTCCAGGTTTTTCCTCCATCTGAACTCTTAAATAATCCGCTGGTCTTTCCTCCCGAGTTAAAAGCAAAGGGCTGCCTGCGGAATTGCCACATAGAAGCGAACAGAATCTCGGGATTTGTAGGATCCATCAGTAATTCAGCGCAACCTGTTTTGTTGTCGATGAAGAATATTTTCTCCCAGGTTTCTCCTCCATTGGTGGATTTGAAAACGCCTCTGTGCTTGCTGTCACTCCACAAGGCGCCCGGCACTGCAGCGTAAACAATTTCAGAATTTTTCGGATGCAGGATCACCCTTGAAATATGTTCGCTGCTGTCGAGACCGATCTTTTTCCAGTTGTCACCTCCGTCGGTACTTTTGTACATGCCGTTGCCAATAGAAACGGTGTTGCGCATATTGCTTTCGCCAGTTCCTACATACACTACCTCAGGGTTCTGCTGGTCAATGGCAATTGCGCCTATAGATTGGCAGTACTTATCGAACATGGAATTAAATGAAGCACCGGCATTCGTGGATTTCCAAACCCCTCCGCCAGCAGTTCCTACATACATGGTCTTGCCCTCGTCTTTGATAACACCTTCAATGGCAGTAATGCGTCCGCTCATGGTACCCGGACCGAGCTGTCTGGTTTCCATAGTACCGAACATGGCCGAATTCACCGTAGCGGTTTGCGAAACCAAACAGCTGCTAATCGAAACAGAAATTAATATCAAATTCTTCCTCATGATCTGTTATTTTGCAGCGTTTACATTAAAAACCGACTCATCTATTTGTGGGTTGATCTCCACCTTCAGGGTCTCTGATTCTCCCCAGTTTCCCGCGGTCGCAAAAGGCATTACCACTCCGCCTTCTACTTTCTTGTAGTCAGAATAGAACCATGAATTCTCCTGTTCCTGTCCGTTCTTCTTCACTTTTTCCGTCTTTTTCAGGATGTAGTAGTTCTCGGGATCGATGTAAAAAGTGCTTTGTTTGCCGTCCTTATCAGTGATCTTCAACTTGTGGCAATCTACCCCGTCGATGTCATCCATTCCAAAGTATTCCAACTTTTTACCTTTCTCTTTGTATGTAAAGAACTCATCCGGAATAGAGAGTTCATCCTTCTTGCTCTTAAGATCATCTGCGGTCATCGCTTCTGGTTTCATGTGACCTTCCCACGGAAAGTAGCTCCAGCCTTCCGAAGGCTTAAATACACTATAGCCCGTCATGCCCATTAGTGTAATGTCTTCGCGATAGGCTTTGTTTTCCATCACTACTTCCTTCACCTTAATTTCAGCGCCACCCCACTTGATCTGGCTTTCTTTTTTCATCGATGCGATCTTTTGCCAGGCGGGTTTGCCGCCGAGAGCATCCACGTGTTTTTGAGCAATTTCATCGGGGTTTTGGGCATAGGTGGAAAAAGCGCAGCAGGTTGCAATTAGGAAGAAATGGTTTTTCATTGGAATCTGATTTGAGCCAAAAGTACCGAAATAAGGCAGGTGAACGATACCGTTTATGGAGTAAAACACATGACTGGTGTAGTAAAATCACCCCACCTTGCTCCAGTTAGGCCTGTCTTTTCTTAAAACAGTCAAATGCTCGGCATACACGCGGTTTTTTTCCATTGTCAATTCAGGATCTTCATCCAGGATTTCACCGGCAACTTTCCTGGCCGTCTGAAGAATTTTTCCATCCTGTGCGAGGTTCGCAATTCGAAGGTCCATGATCCCGCTCTGTTGCGTGCCTTCAATATCGCCGGGACCCCGCAATTTCAGATCAACTTCGCTGATCACGAAACCGTCATTGGTATCTTCCATGGTCTTCATGCGCAACCTGCTTTCGGCACCGAGCTTGTATCCTGTCATCAAAATGCAATAGCTCTGATCAGCACCCCGGCCAACACGACCGCGTAGCTGGTGTAACTGCGACAATCCAAATCTTTCAGCACTTTCGATCACCATCACGCTTGCGTTGGGAACATTCACGCCCACTTCTATCACCGTGGTCGCAACCATGATCTGCGTTTGTCCTTTTACGAATCGCTGCATTTCAAATTCCTTCTGCTCATTGCTCAGCTTGCCATGTACAATGCTCACCTGGTATTGGGGCGGGGGGAATTCAGTAACAATGTTGTCATAGCCCTGCTGCAGGTTCTGGTAATCCATCTTTTCACTTTCCTGGATGAGTGGAAAAACCACGTAGATCTGTCGCCCAAGCTTAATCTGTTCTTTCATGAAACCATACACAGCCAGACGTTTTGATTCCATATAGTGATTGGTCTTGATGGGCTTTCGACCCGGGGGCATCTCATCGATCACACTCGTGTCGAGGTCGCCATACAGGGTCATGGCCAGCGTGCGCGGAATAGGTGTAGCGGTCATGATGAGAATATGCGGAGGATTTACATTCTTATCTCTCAGCTTTGCACGCTGAGCAACGCCAAAGCGATGCTGCTCATCGATCACAACAAATCCCAGGTTTTGAAATTTCACTTCGTCTTCGATCAGCGCATGGGTTCCGATGAGGATTTTGATTTCTCCCGACTGAAGACCTGCATGCAGTTTTTTTCGCTTGGCAGCGGGAGTCGCTCCGGTAAGCAGCGCGAAATTTACCTCCATGTTCCTGAGTAGCTCTGTAAACGTGTTGAAGTGCTGCTGCGCGAGAATTTCTGTCGGCGCCATCAAACAGGCCTGGAATCCATTGTCAATGGCCAGCAGCATGCTCATCAGAGCGACCAATGTTTTACCACTGCCCACATCGCCCTGAAGCAATCGGTTCATCTGCTTTCCGCTTCGCGTATCCTCACGTATTTCTCGCAACACTTTCTTCTGCGCATTGGTAAGGGCGAAAGGCAATTGGTGATTGAAAAATTCATTGAACAAATCACCCACTTTTGAAAAAACCTGACCCTGCACTGTACGCGCCCGGTTGCGATTAATGCGCAGTAGCTTCAATTGTAAGTAAAATAGCTCATCAAACTTCAGACGATAGGTCGCTTGTTTCAGTTCGTCGGCATTTTCCGGAAAATGGATGTGGCAGTATGCCTCGTACAATCCAGCCAGTTTCATCTTATCGCGAAGTTCAGTACCAATGGTTTCTGAAACATGCGAGGCTTTTAGCTGGCCTACAAGCATCTTTTCCGCCTTGCGTAGTCCGGCGCTATCCAGCCCCTTTAACTTTAATTTCTCGGTTGTGCCGTACACCGGTTGAAAATGCGCCATCTGTTTCGACGCCTCCGTTGCTTCTTCAATCTCTGGGTGAGGAATGTTGAAATGCCCCCGATACAGTGCCGGCTTTCCATATATGATATACTCAATTCCGGTCTTGAGTTTTTCAGCGAACCAATTATGTCCCTGAAACCAAACCAGCTCAATTACTCCGGTATTGTCGCGGAATTTGGCTACCAGTCTTTTTCCGCGTTTGCTTCCTTCAAGTCCCAAAGATTCAATGACACCGCGCAACTGATAGCTGTTTTCCTCCGATTCAATATCACGCACATTATGAAATACCGTGCGGTCGATGTATCGGAAAGGATAATGCCTCAAAAGATCAAAACAAGTGAAAACATTCAGCTCCTTGCGCAGCGCTTCTCCGCGCTGTGGACCGATGCCTTTGAGATATTCTATTGGTGTGTCGAGCACGTTTCGAAATTACTATACTCAGGCTGTTGAAACAATTGTCTTTAGCCGGACTTTACAAAAAGGTATTGGAGATAACTTTGATTTATGAGAATCCTGGCACTTTCTTGTTTATTGCTTGCCGGTACCTTACACGCCCAACTCTTCGATTCCCTCCAGGAAATCCTCACGCGCCACAAAAGCATCGATGCGCGCATTGAATCGCGTAACAGTTTTATCAATAACCAGCTCATCAGCGTAACAGGAGTGAGGCTGGGGGTGGCCTTCCAGCGCAAATTGCGCATTGGGGGAGGCCTGAGCTGGCTGAATTCAAGCTGGAGTGACAACGAATTTAACTCTGGCAACGATGTCCAGTCCCAATACCTGAAATTTGGATACATCTGCTTTTACGTGGATTTTGTTTTCCATAAGACAAAGCGCTGGCAATTGAGCGTACCCATTCAAATCGGCACCGGCCTTGCCTGGTACCAACCCGAAAACAAGTTCAGATGGGATCCTTCAGATGCAAAAAATTTCATGCTGCTGTATGAGCCCGGCATCACTGTTCAGTACAAGATCGTCCGATGGTTTGGATTAGGCGCAGATGTAGCTTACCGTTTTGCCGCTGTGAGAAAATTCGGTGACAAACTGAATTCACCGACGTACAGCTTTAAGATTATGATTTGGTTTGATCAGCTGTACTATCTCATGTTCCCCGCTTCAAAACTCGCGAACAAATACGGCCCGGCCAGGTGGTGAACAGAACCCTGACATGAATTTCACTGATTAGGTGAATTTTTGCAAGGAACATGAAACATGGAACATGAAACAACATCTGTTCCAGGTTCCGGAGTTCCAGGTTCCATGAAAACATCATGAAACACGAAACATGAAACACGAAACATGAAACAATCTTTGTTCCGGGTTCAAGGGTTCCGTGTTCCCAAAAACCAAAAAAACACGAAACATGAAACACGAAACAAAATTCGTGTCCCGCGCAGCGGTGTTCTTACTTCGCAAGATGTTTCTCGAGTTCAGCTCTCTGCAGTGGGAAATTTCACAAATGTAATTTTCGTTGAGGCGATTGGCAAAGTAACTTAAGTTAGTTCGAGTTTATGCTCGTAAGTCTCGATTCGTGAAATATCTTAAATAACGTAAACTCGTTACAGCAATTCGTGAAATTCATGTTAATTCGTGTCTCGCGAAGCTATGCCTCTATTTCGCAAGATGTTTCTCGAGTTCATCTCTTAACTCAGCAACGCCTTCCGCCGCCCGCTTCTTGATATGAATTAAGCCGCTCACCACATCGGCTTCGAAATCACCGGGATCGAGCAACCACTTCGGCGCAGTAGGCATAACAAAATTCAAAATACCCGCTGCCGGATAAACAAGCAATGAGGTTCCGATCACCACAAAAAGATCCGCCTGCGCCGCGAGCATATTCGCCCTGTCCATCTCCGGCACCATCTCCCCAAACCAGACAATATGCGGTCGCAAGACAGAACCCTTTGCGCAGAGATCCGTGATCTTCATCTCATGTTCCGACAACTCGTAGATCAGATTTTCGTCGATAGTGCTGCGTGCCTTCATGATCTCTCCATGCAGGTGCAAAACATCCCTGCTGCCCGCGCGCTCATGCAGATCATCCACATTCTGTGTGATGACCTTTACATCAAATGTCTTCTGTAATTCGGCAAGAAAATGGTGCGCGGCATTGGGTTCCGCCTCCATGATCTGCTTGCGCCGCTCGTTGTAAAACTTAATGACCGTTTCCCGGTTTGTGTTCCAGGCCTTAAGCGTGGCCACTTCTTCAATGCTGTACTCCTGCCAGAGGCCACCCATGTCCCTGAACGTACGGATCCCGCTATCAGCGCTGATCCCCGCACCGGTGAACACTACCAGTCTCTTCTTCGGCATTTACAGATTCTCTTTTACAAATTTCAGGATCTTGGAGTACACATGCAGTCTGGTGTTCGGACCGCTGATACCATGGTTCTTATTCGGGTATATCATAAAATCGAAGGGGATGTTGTACTTCACCAGCTCTGCAGCCATCTCCATGCTGTTCTGCAGGTGTACATTGTCATCGGCATGACCATGCATCAGCAGCAGTTTCCCCTTGATGTTTTTTACGAAATTGCTTGGTGAATTCTGATCGTATCCCGCAGGATTATCTGCAGGCTTGCGAAGAAAACGCTCGGTATAAATGTTGTCGTAATATTTCCAGTTGGTAACCGGAGCTACTGAAACCGCACATTTGAATACATCAGGAGATTTGCTGATCAGCAATGCCGCAAGGTATCCTCCAAAGCTCCACCCCTGAAATCCGATGCGCGAACCGTCAACATATTTAAGTGTCTTCAGGTAATTGGCCACTTCAGTCTGGTCTTCAGTTTCAAGCTTGCCCAATTGCAAATAGGTAGAATGTTTGAATGCGCGTCCCCTTCCCTGGGTTCCCCTGTTGTCCACGCATACCACAATGTACCCTTCCTGGTTCAGCAGGCTGTGCCACCAGTAATCAAAAATGTCCCAGTTGTTGTGAACGAGATTACTACCCGGACCACCATACCCATACATATACACGGGATATTTTTTTGTTGAATCGAAATTCTGCGGTTTTTTGATCCAACCGTTGAGCGACACACCCGAAGCCATGGGAATCTGCATAAAAGTCTTCGGCGTAAGGTTCATCTTCTTCGCTTTTTCAGCCAATGCGGCATTGTCCTCCAGTACCTTTACCAATTTACCGTCAATGCTGTGAAGCTCATGAACCGGAGGCGTATTGGCATTGCTGTAAGACGAAGTATAAAATTTGTAACCGGTCATAAATTCAAAATTGGTATGACCATCTTTTTGCGATAATCTTTTCTTTTCCTTGCCGTCAGGTTTTATGCTGTACACATCACGATTGATCGCACCTTTCTCCGTCGATGTATAGTAAAGTGTATTAGTGGTTTCATCAAATCCCTTGAACTCCATCACATCCCATTCACCCTTCGTTACCTGGCTGATGAGTTTTCCATTCAGGTCATAATAATAGATGTGATTGTATCCGTCTTTTTCGCTGGTAATAAAAAAACCTTTGTTGCTGTTGAAAGTGAGGTCATCGGTAATGTCAATATAGGTCGCACTTTCCTCCTTCACAATCACCTTGCAATTTCCGGTGACAACATCGGCAAACAAATACTCTAGCTTGTTCTGCAGCCGGTTCATACGCTGTATGCAAAGTGTTTTTGGATCTTTTGTAAAATTGATCCTTGGAATGTAGATATCCGTTTCAGGACCAATTCCCATGGTGGTTTCAGAGCCGTCTGCAAGCTTGAACACCTGTACCATTACATTGGAATTATCTTCGCCTGCTTTCGGATATTTAAAGGTGTATTTATCAGGATACAGGTTGCCCCTGAAATATTCCAGTGTATATTCTTTCACTTTGCTTTCATCGAAATGCACAAAAGCGAGACAATTCCCATCCGCACTCCAGTCAAAATAATCGGGCTTCGAAAACTCCTCCTCGTACACCCAGTCGGCCCAGCCATTCTTGATCTTGTTCCATGCTCCGTCTGTCGTCACCGTCTGTTCACGTCCATCTGCGAGATACTTGATGTAAAGATTGTTGTCGCGCACAAAAGCTACCTTGCTTCCATCGGGCGAAAACTTCGGCAGTATCTGCTTGCCCTTGTCACAGAGCTGCATGGTCTTCTTCGCTTTGATGTCGTAGATGTAATACTCCGCTTTCATGGAATGCCTGTAAATTCTTTCAGCATTTTCGAAGATCAGCAACTTGTCTTCGCCCGGACTGAACTGGTAACTCTTCAACGGTATCGCTTTGCCGTTCCACTTTACGTCGGCACCATTCACAATGTCGCGCACCTTGTTGCCGGTTTTCATGTCATAAGCCGCGAGAATGGTATTTCCGTCCTTTTCCTCCGTGCTTACATAATTGAGTCCGTCCTTCAGCACATTAAAACCTTCAGGAGACTTCGGATAATATTCAAATTTGTTCCAGATGTCCTCCAGAGTGATCTTCTGTGATGACAACAAAAACGGAACTAAAAGCAGCAGTAAGGTATTTCGGATCATATCAGCGGGTGAAATTAAGAATTTTGTCATGACTATCAAGCCTGAACGGGCAATTGACGTCAATGACTACCCCATTTAATTTCATTCTCATTATTTGGGCGCCTACCCGTAAAGCAAAAACGCGGTTGAAATCGGAGTCGTTGAAAATTCTGAATCCACCTCGTTCGCTTTACGGGTACCGGGTGCTTCGCTATAGTTGCCTCACAAAATATAAGCGAGGCTCAGATTCAACGCCTGCGGGGTCCCCCGCCTGCGTTCCTCGGCGTGGGCCTCCTCGGCTTGGCCTCGCTAATATTTTGTTTCGGCAAGCTATTTGCTTTGCCCCCTGGCGCAAGCGATTCGCTTCGTTATCATATTTCTCCTCTGAATTCGACTTGGTTTTTCTACTTTTAAGGCATGTTCAGAAAATTCTTCCCTGCATTTTCAATACTGATCTTTTCGTGCACAAGTGAAAAAAAATCCGCCGTAGATCTGATTTTACATAATGCCCTCATCTACACAGTCGATTCAGCCTTCAGCACCTGCGAAGCGTTCGCAGTAAAAGATGGTTCCATCATTGCAACCGGAACAAGTGCTGACATTCTCGGAAAATATGATGCACAGAAAAAAATCGATGCAGATGGACAAACAGTATTTCCCGGGTTCATAGATGCACATTGTCATTTTCTTTCTTATGGGCTGAATAAAACAAAGTTGGATCTTGTCGGCACAACTTCATTGCAGCAAATGATGGAGAAAGCCATTGAATTTACAGCGAAAAAACCTGCTGACCGTCAATCGCTGCAATTGACCGATCAGACCTGGCTTTTAGGCAGGGGATGGGATCAGAATGACTGGAGTGCAAATATAGACGGATCTCATCCCATGCCCGATAATCGCATCCTCGATAGTCTTTTCCCCACGCGTCCCGCATATCTCGTTCGCGTTGACGGGCATGCAGCGCTCGTAAACAGTGAAGCGCTGAAACGCGCGGGAATAAACATCAATACCAAAATAAGCGGTGGCGAGATTGTAAAGGAAAAAGGGAAACTCACCGGTGTGCTCATCGACAATGCCATGGACCTGGTAAAAAATTTCATTCCCTCCGCCGGTGCACGGCAGGTGGAAGACGCACTGATGAAGGCCCAGCACGATTGCTTTTCAGTTGGATTGACCACAGTAGACGATGCGGGTCTGATGAAAAAAGAGACCGACATCATTGATGCCCTGCAAAAAAACGGCAAGCTTAAAATGCGCATGTATGTGATGATGAGCGACAGCGCTCCGAATTATGAGCATTTTCTGAAAAAAGGTCCGTATAAGTCAGATCGGCTCAACATTCGTGCCTTTAAGTTCTATGCCGATGGCGCCCTGGGTTCGAGAGGAGCCTGTCTTAAGCACGATTATGCCGACAAGCCGGGCTGGAAAGGATTTTTATTGTCGCCCATTGAGCACTTCAAAAAAAAAGCGGCCATTCTCGCAGAAAAAGGATTTCAAATGTGCACGCATTGCATTGGTGATTCTGCGCTCAAGGTCCTGGTAGAGATCTATGGAAATTACTGCAACGAAAAAAGCGAACGCCGCTGGAGAATTGAACATGCGCAGGTGGCATCCGCACTTGAATTCAAAAATTTCAGCAAAGATCTCATCGCATCCGTTCAGCCGGTACATGCTACGAGTGATATGTATTGGGCAGGTGAGAGATTGGGCAAGGACCGGCTGAAATATGCTTACGCTTACCGGAATTTTCTTGACGCTGCGGGCTTGATTGCTTTAGGAACTGATTTTCCCGTTGAGGATATTTCTCCATTCAGGACTTTTTATGCTGCTGTGGTGCGCAAAGACACAGCAGGATTTCCCCCAGGCGGTTTTCAACCCGAAAATGCGATCACACGCGAGCAGGCTTTAAAAGGTATGACTATCTGGGCCGCCTATTCCAATTTTGAAGAGAAAGAAAAAGGCAGTATTGAACCGGGTAAGCTGGCAGACTTCATTATACTCAACACTGATCTTATGAATTGCACATCAGATCGTATCCTCAAAACACAGGTACTTTCCACGTATATCGGGGGAGAGGAGGTATTTAACCGACTTCACTGACCGCCCGAATCCTATTAATTATTTTCCTTGTTAATTTTTTCAATAATCTGATAATCAGCACTTTAAATTCTACACCTTCTCTTTCCTGGCCCTCTCTTTTGCCTATCTTTGTACCCCGTTTTTATTGAGGCAAAAAACGCAAAAACAGCAATGTTAAACCCCTCGGGACATGCCTCAGATGTCCCGATACAAGTAATTAAGAAATATGGCAGAAAAAGCCACAGTTACAGCAGGAAATGTCGACTTCGACTGGAATGCGATCGGCAAAAAACAAGAACACTATTCTCCGGAAGAAAGAACAAAGCTGGATGAATTGTATTCGCAAAAATTAAGCACCATCAACGACGCGGAGATCGTTGAAGGTAAAGTGGTGGCGATGAACAACCGCGAAGTAGTGGTGAACATCGGTTACAAATCAGACGGAGTAGTTCCACTTTCGGAATTCCGTTACAACCCCGAATTGAAAGTTGGCGACACCGTAGAGGTGTTTGTTGATAAAGCAGAAGATGCGCAGGGTCAATTGGTGCTCTCGCATAAGAAGGCACGTGCGGGCAAGAGCTGGGATCGTGTAAACGAAGCGCTCAACAAAGACGAAGTGATCAAAGGTCTCGTGAAGTGCCGGACAAAAGGTGGCCTCATTGTAGACATTTTTGGCATCGAGGCTTTCTTGCCTGGTTCACAGATCGATGTGAAGCCTATTCGTGATTACGACGTGTATGTGGGCAAAACCATGGAATTCAAAGTGGTAAAAATCAACAATGAATTCAAGAACGTGGTAGTGTCACACAAGGCATTGATCGAAGCAGAGATCGAAAGCCAGAAGCGTGAGATCATCTCGAAACTCGAAAAAGGTCAGGTGTTGGAAGGAACCGTTAAGAACATTACGTCTTATGGCGTGTTTGTTGACCTTGGTGGCGTGGATGGATTGATCCACATCACTGATCTTTCATGGGGACGTATAAACCATCCTGAAGAGATCGTGAAGCTGGATGAGAAGATCAACGTGGTGATCCTTGAATTCGATGACGACAAAAAGAGGATCGCACTTGGACTGAAGCAACTGACTCCGCATCCATGGGAAGCACTTGATCAGAACCTGAAGATCGGTGATAAGATCAAAGGCCGCGTGGTGGTGATCAACGACTACGGAGCATTTGTAGAAGTGGCACAGGGCGTTGAAGGCCTGGTGCACGTAAGTGAAATGAGCTGGAGCCAGCATCTGCGCAGTGCACAGGAGTTTGTGAAAGTTGGACAGGAGATCGACGTGGTGGTGCTTACACTCGACCGCGAAGAACACAAGATGAGCCTGGGCATGAAGCAACTCACACCTGATCCCTGGAACCTTATCATGGAGAAATACGCGAAGAATTCAAGACATACCGGAACCGTACGCAACTTCACCAACTTTGGTGTATTCGTTGAGCTCGAAGAAGGTGTTGACGGACTTGTGCACATCTCTGACCTCTCATGGAGCAAGAAGATCAAGCATCCTAGCGAATTCTGCAAGATCGGCCAGAAGATGGACGTAGTAGTGCTGGAGATCGACGGTGAAAACCGCCGCCTCAGCCTCGGTCATAAGCAACTCGAGGAAAATCCCTGGGATGTATTTGAAACCGTATTCACCATCGATTCTGTGCATAAAGGAACAGTGATCTCTGTGAACGACAAAGGTGCGATCGTTGCTTTGACCTATGGTGTGGAAGGATTCTGTCCTGCACGCCACCTGGCAAAAGCCGACGGCGGATCTGCGAAAGTAGATGAGACGCTTGATTTCAAAGTGATCGAGTTCAGCAAAGAAGCAAAGCGCATTGTGGTATCACATGCGAGGTTGCATGAAGAAAAGAAAGCCGAAGATCGTCGCACTAAACGTGCTTCGAAAGAGGCTGAGATGGCTGAAGACAAGAAGGCAGTAAAAAAGGTGAAGGAAAGCCAGGAGAAAACCACTCTCGGTGATATTTCAGCTTTGTCTGACCTGAAAGACAAAATGAGCAAAAAGTAAGCGCAAGCTTACTGCAATAGAATCCCGAGTGACTGGATCACGAGGGTAGCTAAGAACCTGCCAGGTTTTTAGTTTTTGAGAGCCGGAACCCGCTGCCGAAAGGTCGCGGGTTTTTGGCTTTATGTACCTCACAGCCACAAAGGCTCAGAGACACCAAGTCAGAAGAATTTGATCTTTGTTGCGTCAAGTGATTGCACAAAACACAACGCATGACAACCAGCAACAATTGTCTTCGGTCCTTCGTGGCCAATAACAATACGTATTCATTGTGCTTTGATCAATTTTGTCGCATGCTTTCCACCAACCAGGTAACAATAAATCTGACTTTGTGTCTTCGCGCCTTCGTGGCAAAAAAAAGACCGCACTTACAGGCGCGGCCTTCCAGACAGATCTCTTTTTCCCAAACCTCCATGCCGCGCACCTTTTGGGTTCGGTTGCGGCCTTGACCTGTCAGTACTTTATTAAATGATCAGATGGTGCTGTTTCTCGAATTAAATCCAAATGAAATTCCGAATCGGAAGCCATCTTTGCCTGGAATAAGGAACATGTTCACCGGGATGTTCAGTTTGCCCGAGCGAAATGTTTTTCCGGCCGCAAAAACAAGCTGGCTGGTCAGTTTAAAATCGCCACGCCTGTCAAATCTTTCTTTTACGTCAAATGGGTTGGCACTGGAACCAGCATAATCAGACTCCAGCTTCCAGGATCCATTTGCATCATAGTAGCCCCGCGCCATGGGAACGATATTGAATGTGGGTCCAAATGCAAATTCCCATCCACTGACATTGCTGCGAATCCCATGCAGGAGTGTGATACTTCCAAAGAAATATCCCTGGTCGAGTCCTGTTATCATAGGGATACATTCAAACAAAGCCTGAACTTTTCCTTCATTGAGGTATTGTTTCTCGAACTGGTAGCCGAACTGGAACATGACCGGAAATGCATCATAACCGCCATCTTCTTTTTTGGCCCTAAGGCGTTCACTTAAATGTCCTGTAAAGGCCACAAATCCCATGCGCGGACCGCCCAAAAATAATTTATCGGCATCGGGCATATTGTAGCTGCTTTCGAAATCGTCTTTCTTGCTCAGCTTGTTCATGGTGTTGAGATCGAACGTATGATGAAACATATCGGCAACAGCAAGTCGGATCATCAAAGGCAATTCATCAGGCAGGTACAGGAACTCGTGGAGATAGGACCTTTCGGTTTCAGCAGTAGCGACATCGATCACCTTCAGGTTAATCACGATGTATTTCCCGCTCTTCTCCACGGTACCTGTAAGCATTTTCTCACACTGCAGAAATTTTCCCGCTTCTACAATGCAATCTTTCCCATAACATGTTTCCAAGGGAATGTTGTTTTTCATCAGAATGTCCTGTACGTCGTAACGGTCGCGGATCTCGAAGTTCTTGAGTTTTTCGGCTTCGAGGCGTACCAGGTTACCCAGGATCAACGGACTCACTTCAATGGCTTTTGAATCAATGTTCAATACAGCCATGCTCGTTTTTCTCCCATGCTGGGAAAAGCCGGGAGTCATGATCATCATCAGGCTCCCGATCGTTAAGAATTTAATTGTTTTCATGTTGGTTAGGTTTGGTTGATGGGTCAAAAGTATACCGGCATAAGGCCGATCGAAAATTGAAAAAGGCGGCAACATTTCAGCATTTTGCACAGATTGCGGAATTTCAGGCAAAGAAAGGCGACACGATTCCCGTTGATTAATGATTCATGAAACCCTACGCCTGGCTTTTGCGATTTTTGCAAAATCCTGTAGCTTTAAAAATTATATTTTAAGAAAAGTTTTATGGAGCAGTTGATCGAATGTGTGCCGAATTTCAGTGAAGGACGCGATATGAACCTGATCAGGCAGATCAGTGCTGAGATCGAAAGTGTCGAAGGAGTGAAATTGTTAAATACCGATCCCGGTAAAGCCACTAACCGTACGGTCATCACCTTTGTAGGTAATCCAAAGGCAGTGTGTGAAGCTGCATTCCTTGCCATAAAGAAAGCGGGAGAGCTTATTGATATGAGCCGCCACAAGGGCGAGCACCCGCGCATGGGTGCAACGGATGTTTGTCCCCTCATCCCTATCAGCGGCATCAGTATGGAAGAAACGGCAAAGTACGCACAGGCGCTCGCCAAAAGGGTAGGAGAGGAGTTGCATATCCCCATCTATCTGTATGAAGCCGCACAACGCGATAAAAAGAGAAGCAACCTTTCTGTCATTCGCCAGGGTGAATATGAAGGATTCTTCAAAAAAATAAAATTGCCTGAATGGAAGCCTGATTTTGGCCCTGCAGAATTTGACGCGAAGCGAGGAGCTACCGTGATCGGTGCGCGGGATTTCCTTGTTGCGTATAACGTGAACCTGAATACTACATCCACCCGTCGCGCGAATTCAATTGCTTTTGATGTGAGAGAAGCCGGACGCGTGATGCGTGAAGGCGATCCCATCACCGGCAAGATCATCAATGACGAGAACGGCAAGCCTAAATTCATCCCCGGAACATTGAAGAGCGTGAAAGCCATCGGCTGGTTCATTGAAGAGTATGGTATCGCGCAGATCTCAATGAATCTTACTAACATCGGTATTACACCCGTGCACATTGCCTTTGATGAGGTCTGCCGGAAAGCTGAAGAACGTGGACTAAGAGTCACAGGTTCTGAACTCGTTGGATTGATCCCTCTGAAAGCCATGCTTGATGCAGGTGTTTATTTTCTGAAGAAACAACAACGCTCGGTGGGCGTGAGTGAAAAGGAACTGATCAAGATCGCTGTGCGGTCACTCGGACTCAACGAACTTTCGCCCTTCAATCCGAATGAAAGAATAATTGAATACCTGCTGCGCGATAAAAATGCTGAGAAGCTCGGGAGTATGAGCCTGAAGGAATTTGCCGATGAAACTGCGGCAGAAAGTCCTGCACCCGGTGGCGGCTCCATTGCAGCGTATCTGGGAAGTCTGGCCGCTGCTTTGGGAACTATGGTGGCGAATCTCAGTTCGCATAAGCGTGGCTGGGATCAGCGCTGGGAAGAGTTCAGCGAGTGGGCGGAAAAAGGACAGAAGCTAAAAGATGAATTGTTACGATTGGTGGACGAAGATACCCTGGCGTTCAACAGGGTAATGGCGGCTTTGTCATTGCCCAAAGCAAACGATCAGGAAAAAAAGGAGCGTACCGCTGCTATTCAGGCTGCGACAAAAAATGCCATGGAAATTCCATTTCGGGTAATGCAGCGTTCATACGACAGTTTTGCGCTGGTACGCGCCATGGCAGAGACCGGTAATCCTGCTTCTGTGAGCGATGCGGGCGTAGGGGCGCTTTGTGCAAGAAGTGCTGTGATAGGTGCATTCATGAATGTAAAGATCAATGCAGCGGGTTGTGAGGACAAAGGATTTGTGGATGTGATGATCGGCAAGGGCAGGGAGATCGAAGACAAATCGAGGCAGGAAGAAACAGAGATCCTGAAGATCGTCAACGCGAAGATCGGGGTCAGTTAATTCCAATCGTTTGTAAAGCGCGATTGCCTCTGGCGGGGCTATCGATCCACTGAACCAGATTTCCCGCCGGGTGTAGTCATAATGGCGATATTGCTGTGGCTCATTGTATGCACACCCGTTTCTCAATTACATCTCTTTTTTTTCTGCTGCTGTTATCCTTTTCCGTGTATTCGCAAAGCCAGCAAAAAAAATCGCTGCATGCCAAACGCATTTATCATCCGCCAAAAATTGATGCCCATCTTGGCGACACCTGCTGGCAACATGCTCCTGTAGCAGGTGATTTTATTCAGTACGAGCTTACTCCAGGTGCGCCCTCGGCACGTAGATCTGAAGTGCAGTTATTGTATGATGATCTGGCGCTGTACATTGGAGCAAAGTTGTTCGATCCTTCTCCCGACAGCATTTTACGCGAACTAAGCACCCGCGACAACGAGGCCAATGCCGATCTCTTTGGTGTTTTCTTTGATACCTACAACGACGATATCAATGCCTATCTCTTCGCGGTAACTGCTGCTGGTACACAGATCGACGGACGGCTCAGCAGCGAAGGATTTGACGCAAACTGGAATGGGGTATGGAGCAGCGCACACCGTCACACACCCGAAGGATGGGTCGTGGAAATGCGCATCCCTTATTCAGCCCTTCGGTTTCAGAATTCTCAGACGCAAAAATGGGGACTGAATATCTTCAGAAAAGTGCGCAAACTCCGTGAATTCAGTTTCTGGAATTTCTGCGATCCACGTATTGATGCCTGGGTGATCCAGGCCGGCGATCTTGAAGGCCTGGAGGGAATCACCCCACCGCCCCGCCTTTCATTCAGTCCATACATCGCGGGCTTGTTGAACCATTCCACCGATCCGGCATCGGCTTCAGCGCCCTTCAGCTATAACGTCAGCGGAGGGGCTGACATCAAATACGGAATTTCCGATGCATTTACGCTCGATATGACCCTGGTGCCTGATTTCAGCCAGGTGCAATCGGACAACAAAGTGCTGAATCTTTCGCCATTCGAAGTACAGTACCAGGAGCGTCGGCCATTTTTTACCGAAGGAACTGAACTCTTCAACAAAGGCGGATTATTTTATTCACGCCGTATTGGTGGAAGGCCAATCGATTTTGACAAAGTAAGCAATGGTCCCGACAGCGTCCTGAAAAATCCTTCACAAACACAGCTGATCAATGCAACAAAGCTATCAGGCAGAACGAAGAAGAAACTGGGCCTTGGAATTTTTAACGCGGTGACCGATGAAGTGCGCGCTACGGTGATCGACCGCGAGGGAAATACAGTCCGGCCGCTTACTTCGCCTCTGATCAATTACAATATCCTGGTACTTGATCAGGCACTGAAAAACAATTCGTACTTCACATTGATCAATACAAACGTACTCCGAAACGCGCGGCATTACGACGCCAATGTCACGGGAATGATGTTGAAACTGAACAACAAAAAGAACATGTACTCGGTGACCACTTCAGGTTTTACGAGCGTGAAATTGCACCCTGATCAGCCCGAAGACCGAGGCTACGCTGCCAATTTTGAAGTCGGTAAAACGGGTGGTAACCTGCGCTGTACCGCTTATGGCAATTTGAAAACCGATCGCTTTGACAACAATGATATGGGGTTGCAGTTCATCACCAATTTCATTGAATCAGGAATTTCACTGGCATACAATGTGTATACTCCTTTCTGGAAGCTGAACAACTGTTTCAACAGCGTAAAGATCGTGTACCAGCGCATGTACAAACAAAATGCATTCTGGAATTTCGGGATCTACGGGAACAGTGTCACTACCTTCAGAAAAAAATTCATCACCTACGGGATCGACTACGGCTTTGAACCGGTGATCACTTACGATTACTATGAACCGAGAAATATGGACAGGTTCTATCGTTACCCGATCAACTATCGCGGAGGGGGATTTGTTTCCAGTGACTACCGGCGGCGATTCGCGCTCGATGTTGGATTCAGCCTGAGGATATTTGATGAAAATCGCAGGTTGTACCGGAATGTCTGGATTTCACCGCGTTTTCGCGTCAACAACAAACTCTCCTTTATCTTCGAATCAAGCTTTGACAACAATACCGACGACATTGGTTTTGTGGGACGCAATGACGCCGGAGATACCATTTACTTTGGCAGAAGGAACCTGCATACCATAAGCAATATCCTGTCCTCAGCATTGAAATTCAGTAATAAAACCTCACTCACTTTCCGGCTCCGGCACTATTGGTCAGAAGCTTCCTATAGTCAGTACTACGAACTGGGCGCTGATGGTGCATTGAATCAGTCAACCTACAGTGTGAACAAGAACAGAAATTTTAACGCGCTGAATCTCGACGTGGTGTTCTTCTGGCAATTTGCACCCGGCAGTGAGCTGAACCTGATCTGGAAAGATGCTGTACAGGGTGAAGATCAGTTCATCACCGGAAACTATGGCAGGAATTTTGGAAAAACATTTGATCTGCCTCAGAACAATGCGCTTACCATTAAAGTACTGTACTACATCGATTACCTGATGCTGAAGAGAAAGAAGAAAAATGCGTAAAGTGGAACCGCCCTGGGAAATGCTGATCAAGGATACAAGCGTTGTACAGTATCTTCCGTCATTTCTTGTACAAGAGGAAGCGGAAAGGCTGATGAGTGAACTGATCCATTCGGTGAAATGGGAACAGAGGTCTGTGACCATTTTCGGCAGACTTGTGCCTCAACCCAGACTCACCGCCTGGATCGGGGAGAGCACTTACCGTTACTCAGGAATGACGCTTCATCCACAGCCCTGGGATACGCTGTTGCAACAGTTGCGCGAACGGGTTTCGGCGATAACAGGCGCACATTTCAATTCGGCATTGCTCAACCTTTATCGCAATGGGAAAGACAGTGTAGCATGGCACCGTGATAATGAAAAAGAACTAGGGGGTACACCTGTGATCGCTTCGCTGAGCCTTGGCGCCGAAAGAAAGTTCGTTTTGCGGCGCTTTAACAACAAACAGGAGAAGATAGAAGTTCAACTTGGTCATGGAAGCCTCCTGCTCATGAAAGGCAATACGCAACAGCAATGGGAACACAGCCTGCCCAAAGACAGCAGTATACATCCGCGTCTGAATATTACTTTCCGGAAAATACTGGATGCAGGATAATTATTGAGCGGCTTTTACAATAGGCTGCAGGTTCCTGCAATGAAGAAAGATAAGCCTGTTGAGCAGCGTCAGCTGGTTCTGGTGTATCCTTACCTGTATTTCATCGGTATGCATGTCGGTGGTCAGCAACATCATTTCATCTTTTCTCAGGCCCGCCTTGTCCCAGATCTCTTCAAAATACGTATTGCTCAGCCTCACCGATGCCCTGAGGTTCTCCACATCTTTCGAAATGAGGATAAGTTCGCCGGTTTTCTTTGCCAGTTCCGCAGGAGCGATCTCACTTTCTTCCATACCCGGACATTTTTCAAGTGATTCCATGCGTGCTTCGATCTCAGAAATCAGATAGCTGTTCATGGAGTCAGTGTGCGATCCGGCGCAGGAAACGAATGCAAGTCCCAACAGTATGTTTTTGACTATCATGAAGCCGGGTTGCTTTCGACCTCTGCAACAATGCGTTTAAGTTCTGCGAGCTTGTCGCCGTTGATAATGCCTGAACCGTCTTTAAAATTATCTTCAAAGCTCGGCAGTGAGAAGGTGGCTTTGATGTCTGCGCCATAATTGGGCAAATGTGTCTTCGCAAACTCCAGTACGCTGCCCCCCCCGCGCTTACCGGGAGATGTGGCCATCAGCAGCATGGGCCTGCTTTGAAAAACTTTAGGTGTTTTTCTCGAGATCCAGTCAAACATATTTTTGAAAGCGGCGCTATAGATCCGGTTGTTTTCCGCCAGCGAAAGTACGATCAGATCGGCCTCACTGAATTTCTTTATCAAATGATCGACAGCCGGTGGTGATCCGATTTCCGCCTCCAGGTCAACACTGAATAAAGGCATGGAATAGTCATTCAGATCAAGAACTTCTGCATCATATTGCGTGAACAGGCTGGCCGTATAGGCGGCCAAACGACGATTGATCGATTTTTTACTGTTGCTTCCGGCAAGTGCTACCAGTTTCATCATTCGGTAGCAAATATACATACTTGAGCCCGGTTGGGTTTAAATATTCAGCCACCAAGACTCGAAGCCACAGAGTCGGGCTCCATTATTGTGGTTGCGTCAATTTGGGAATGAAGGAATTGACACAAAGAAGTTCCTGATCTGCATAAGCAAAAAGTCAGAGTGAAATAAATACAATGGAAGTTTCAATCTACAAAACGCTATACTTTGCGCTCTGTCCGTTCCTTAACGCAACAAAGATCAATTACACCGACTTTGTGACTTCGGGTCTTGGTGGCCAAAATCCTAAGGGGTGTGTCTGGCCGCAGTATCCCGCATTGCCACCAGATCCAATTTGATATTCACTGTCGGAGAAATGAATTTATCGCCCAGCGTTTTGTCACTGCCGTAATTCAGTTTCCATTGTGTACGGTCGATATCAAAATCGGCGGTGCCTTTTAGCTTGTTGCCATCGAGATCGATCTTTGCCGGAAACGTGATATTGCGGGTCACATCTTTCAGGGTGAGGTTACCACTCACATTGAAGTTTGCTCCATCCACCACCGAACTATCCTTGTCACTTCGATCGTACGGTTCCACAGCTGTGATCTCAAATTTTGCAGTGCTGAATTTCGTAGCATCAAAAAAGTCACCACTGAGCAGGTGGGGCTTCAGCTTCTTCTCGAACATGTCTCCTTTTTCATCCATTTTGAGTGTGTTGATCATGATCATGAAGCTCCCGCCACTGATCTTGTTATTTTCAATGGCCACAGTGCCTGCACCCACACGGAAATTCCCGGGGTGCTTTTTCCCCACTCCGTTGCCAGTGAATTTAACATTTGATTCAGAGGTATCCACCTGGTATGTGATTCCTGATACCGCCTCGGTTTTCTGCTCTTCAGTAATGGTGGCCTTATCTCCGGAAGGAGCGTTGCTGCATGAGGCCAATAAAAACAGGGCAAACGCGCCCCTTGCAAATTTATCTGTGTATGTCATTTTTAAGCGATTTTTCATTGCGCAGGGCAAAAATTGTTCCAGAGAGAACGGCCTTGCAAAATGGTAGTTCGGAGTTCGCCATACTGGCTATTCTGGCATGGTATTTTCTGCGCTTTGAGATACGAATGGCTGATATTGTGCTATGTCATCATTGGCCTTTCGCAACGCGGCAAACACTCAACACCCTGCAATTGCAATTGAAGTGTCGATGCGCAAGGACAATCAGATCTGGAGAATAGTGGGAAAGCCCGCAAGGGGAAGGATTTTTGTAAACAGGAATACACAATTCAACGACGTTAATGCCGAATTGGTGGAAATTGGAAAAAATGTAAGCGCCAGGATATTTGGTACCATCGACTCACTGGTGCTGAATGAAGGTTCAAAGCTGCATCTGCACGGTTCGGTAAAGAATGTGCTGCGGAATCCCGGCAGTATGCTCATTGTATACAGGCTGCCAGAGGAAACGATGGACAACCCCGCACAAAATGGAACCGATCACCGCTGATCTTATTCCCGGCCTGCCGCCACCAGTGCACGCCATCGACAACAAAGACCTGCAACTCTCTTTTTTCGGTTCAAAATATGCAGAACTACTGATCAAAGACAACATTCTCATCACTGCTAAAATGGCCCGCGAGATGAAGCGCACCATGGAAGCAGCCTATCCCTGTAACCGCTATTATCTGCTTGTCGGAGGAGTAGATTTTTTCAGGGTCACGAAAGAAGCAAGAAGGCTGGGCGCTGATCCTGTTTTCTCAAGCCACCTTGCTGCAGTGGCCTGCTATACCACAAATCCTTCACTGATGCTGTTGGGTGAACTTTACAACAAGATCAACAAGCCCGCGGTTACGACACGGATTTTCACCTTGCGCGAAACCGCCAGGCAATGGCTGTTTGATCAGATGGTCGGGCACGGGAATTGAACTTTCCTGCATCCTCGATTTACACGAAAAAACTATGCAGAATGACGGCTTATTGTGGGTGGTAATGGCAGACGACGATCTGCCTTATCACGCATTAGCAAAAAAAGCCATTGAAGCGTGCAACCTGAATCATATTCTCACTTCGGTATACAATGGAGCCCAATTGGTGGACCTGCTCATGAACCGCGGGATCTACCGCACCAACTACGAGCAGCCACCGGATGGACTGATAATCGATATTGAAATGAAAGTGATGAATGGAATGGATGCGATCGTCAATCTCAGATCAAAACTTATGGAGATGAACATTCCCATTTTTCTGCTGAGCAGGCAAGCTGTGAAATATGAGGAAACGCTGCTGAAAGGACTAAATGTACAAGGGTCGTTTCAGAAACCTCTGCACCTTGCCGCGATGAAAAAAATGATTACCGGGCTTTGCAGGTCAGTTCACGCTTCCCGTATTTGAACGAGGTCAGACCTTCACGGCCTTGTGTGCCTCTTTCATGGCGCCCACGAACTGATCAAACAGATAACGCGCGTCATGCGGACCAGGATGCGCCTCGGGATGATACTGCACCGAGAATACCGGGTGCGATTTGAGGCGGATGCCCTCGATCGTTTTGTCGTTGAGGTTCAGGTGCGTCACTTCCACATCGGGATTGTTCCTGATGTCTTTTTCATTCACGGCAAATCCATGGTTCTGCGATGTGATCTCGCAATGCCCACTAAGCAGATTCTTAACCGGGTGATTGATTCCACGATGTCCCCGGTGCATTTTATATGTACTGATGCCCTGTGATTCGGCAAGCAACTGGTGCCCAAGACAAATTCCCATCATGGGTTTGCCCATTTTCACGAGCTCAGCCACCACCGCAATTTCTTTTTTCATAACCGAAGGGTCGCCGGGTCCGTTGCAAAGCATGATACCGTCAGGATTGAATTCACGGATCTCATCGGCGCTGGCTGTCATCGGGAATACCCTCACGCTACAGTCGCGCTGGGTAAGCGAACGCACGATATTTTTCTTGTAACCATAATCCATCACGGCAACCCGATAACCTGCATTCGCAGAACCTTCGTTGTAAATTTTCTTTACCGCCACCTTTGATGAAAGCTCCAGTCCCTGCATATGCGGTACTGCTGCCAGTTTCTTTTTCAGTGCATCGATGTCATTTGTTTCCGATGAAATAATGCAGTTCATTGATCCTTTGTCGCGGATATGCCGGACGATGGCGCGGGTATCCACCTCGCAGATCGCTACAATATTATTTTCCTCGAAGTACTGCTGCAGGCTTTTTGTTGCGCGTGGACGCGAATAGCCGTGGTTGAATTTCTTACACACCATGCCAGAGATTTTTACCGAGTCGCTTTCTACTTCGGAGTTTTCAATTCCGTAGTTGCCAATGTGAGGGCTGGTCATGACGATCACCTGACCGAAATACGACGGATCTGTAAATATCTCCTGGTAACCGGTCATCCCAGTATTGAAACAGATCTCCCCCGTAGTAGTACCCGTTTTGCCGGCTGCTTTTCCTTTAAAGATCTTGCCGTCCTCGAGTATCAGGACAGCCTCTGGCCGGGTAGAATATTTCTGCTGCATAATTTGATGATCCCGGGGAGCAAAGGTACGGGTTTATAGGCTACAGGGAGCTTATGTTTATTTGTTTTTGAAAAAATGGGTGAAAAAAGTACGAAGGGGAGAAGTACGAAGTACGAATGGGCGAAGTGTGCATCTATAAAGCCGCAAAACTCAATTTGCCTGGGAACGAAGAATTTTGTTTGAATAAGTCCGTTCACGGGCAGACTTAATTGACTTTACGACAATGGCTAATACTTCGGATGTCTCCTTGACAAGGTCCTCCGCAGCCGAAGCCGATATCATACCAGACTCCTGCAACACTTCAAGCCAAAAAAGAGTTTCGTCAGTTTCTTCTTCAACGATCTTGAGCTTATAGATAAAATCAGCGTTTGACTTTGCCCTATGGGCAGCCCTGTAATTGGCACCGATAGAAGTCGAACTGCGCAAGATTTGTTTGGTTAATACCCACGTGGCGGGCTTTTGTGGTAATAAATTGACAAGCTTAATTGTTTGTAGGCCTATGTTCTTGGCCCTGCGCTTCATTTGCTCACGAAAATCCATCTTGAGTAATTATTAATTGTAAACTTAGCCACTACTCAAGCAATGCGTTGCTATAAATTGTAGCAAATCCTGAAAAAACTACATGCTTTGTACTTCGAACTTCGTACTTTTTCACTTCTTACTTCCATCCCTTCGCAACTTTATTTGTTCAACAAAATCAGCGGCGCAATCTCACAACGAAAATTTTAGAAAACGGGTAAGCATCACAGTGCAGAATTTAGCGCCCCCGGCCCTGGAGCACGATGAGGATAGTGTGCACAAGGATCTTGAAGTCCAGCAACAGGCTCATGTTTTCCACATAAAGAATATCGAATTTCAGCCTGTCGATCATTTCCTCAACGCTTTCTGCATAACCATATTTCACCTGGCCCCAGCTGGTGATTCCGGGCCTGATTTTCTGCAGATGTTTGTAGTGAGGGGCGCGTTCAACGATCTGCTCGATATAGTATTTCCTTTCGGGCCGTGGTCCCACCAGGCTCATTTCACCGCGCAACACATTGTAGAACTGGGGCATCTCGTCGAGTCGTACCCGCCTGAGAAATCTTCCCAGCGGAGTCACCCGTGCATCGGTCATGCTGGACAAAGCGGGACCGTCTTTTTCAGCATCAACAAGCATGGTCCGGTATTTATAAATAAAAAAAGGTTTGCCGTGAACGCCGATTCTTTCCTGGCGGAAGATCATCGGACCTCTGGAGCCCAGCCTCACCAATATACCGATAAGCAGATAGAGCCAGCAAAATCCTGTCATCACAACGATGGATATGGTCACGTCAATGAACCGCTTGACAGAGATCTGCCATTCGGGAATGATCTGGTTCTTTATCTCAATTAGCGGCGTACCGAGGATGCTTGTCATTTTAACGTGCCCGCTGAGCATATCGTATATGTCCGGAATAATTTTTATGATCACCCCCATGTCGCCCAGGTCATTCACAATATTCTTGATGTACTCATGCTCCCAGCTTTCGAGGGCGATGATCACTTCCTCAATGTTGTGCTTTTCAATGATCTCGCGTACTTCATGGTATTCGCCCAGATGGCTGAGTTCATTCGCAAGTTCCTTTGAGTAGCCGTTCTTGCCTTCGATATGTACAAAGCCGAGAAATGTATTTCCTGTTCCGTAACGAAGCGCATTTACCTCCCTGAACATGCGCAGGGCACGTTCATTGCTGCCAATGATAATGGTTCTGAATCCGAATTGACGCTTGTGTATGCGGCGGTTGGTATTGGTAGACAGCACGAAGCGGATGATGGAGGTGAGCAAAAAATGCACGAAAAACAATACGAAATACAGCCGATAGTAAAGTCTGTAGGATACCACGGAGTCATCAAGCAGCAGCACAAAGAACAATACGGTTACGCCTATGATTGAAGTGGTGAGCGTTTGAACAAACTCGTTGATCCTGGAGCGACGCAGTACATTATTGTAGGAGCCAGAGAGGTAATAAACCAGCACCCATACAGAGGGGAGGATCACCACGCTGAAAAAGAACTGCCGGTCGAAAATCGGGCCTGTAAAGCCGCCAAAACGCAGACTATCTATCTCCGTTTTGCGGTAGTAGTTAAAGATGGTCCAGGCTACTGCTGCTGCCACCAGATCGCCCAGGATATAGTATATGGTATAGCGATGACGTTTCATCGGATGAACATCAGCTTAATGTTATCAATAAAAACTTTTGGTTCGGGATTGTCATCCAGTTTGATCAGTCTGAAATATACACGGAAACTCTTTGAAAAAGGGTCCCTGTTCGCAGCGTCTGCGAGTGAAATATAGATCTTGTCCCAGTCCGGTTTAGGAGTAATGATCAATACATCGCGCAGCTGCCCGTCATCACCTTTAAGCCCTACCTCCAGTATTTCATTGCCTTTGTGGTTGAGCTCAAGATACACATTTGGCGTGTTCTTTGGAAGTTCGAATGCGGCTGCGCTTTCAAGCAGCGCCAGTTTAGCCGTTCCAGTGAGACCGAGTTCAATCGAGCGCTTTTCAAAACAGTTGGAAGGGTCAGCAAATTTAAAAGTAGTGTCAGAAAACTGAGACTTGCGTATACTCAGTCCGGTAGGATCGTCAAAATTCTCGACCCAGGTAAACGTGATGGCGCTGTTGTATCTGAATGAAAGATCCCGCTCGATCACTTTGCCATTCGGAACTGCCGTGTCAACAGATACCTTATCATAGAAGATCCAATCCAGCCTCGTGTTGGTGATTCCGTTGTTCTTGATACCAGCATAAAAATCAATGCGTACTTTCTGCCCGTTGGTCACTACAGGCATCATTTTACCCACCGGGTATATTCCCTGGAAATTGTCATTTACATACAGGAACACGTCGGTGATTTTGTTGCTGGTGGTTCCCTGATTGGGCTGCACAGTCACGCCTGCCTTATTGCAGATCCAGAAGAACGCAGGATCAGAAGCCCTGAAATTATTGCAGGAATAAAGGGTCAGAAGAAAACAGGCTGGTAAAACTATCCTCATATAGGCACGGTTCCTTCCCACATCAGTTGCTGAAATTCAGTTGCGGCCGGTTTGCGAATAGTGCTTCAGCTTTTCTTCTATACCGAAGGCCAACTCAAGCGTTCTCACCGCATCGTCAATACCTACGCGCGTGGCGCTGTTCGAACTGATGCTATTATGGAACGTAATCAATTCCTCATTTATTGCGTTGGAAGGCAAAATTACGGGTTGTTCGAATATGATCTCTTTGCGGGGAAGCCCAGAGCCCGGATCAATCACCAGGTGTGCAGAGTCAGGCCTCGCGTCGCGAATGCGTACGACTTCTGTTGTCTTTTCGAGCAGGTTGATATTGACCAGGTTCTTTCTTGTAAAAACCCTGAACTTCCTGCTGTTCCTCAATGCCATACGGTTGGTGGTGATATTGGCCACGCAGCCGCTTTCAAATTCAAGCCTCGCGTTGAGAAGGTCCACGCCTGCACTAACGATGGCAGAACCCGCCACTCTTATTTCCTTTACCGGTGAATCAACTATACTTGTAATCAGGTCGAGATCATGCATGGTGAGATCGAGCACGACAGAAACATCGGTGCCACGCGGATTGTATTGAGCAAGGCGATGCACTTCAATGAATACAGGCGCATCAAGATAGGGCTTTGCCGCAATAAAGGCCGGATTGAAACGCTCCACGTGTCCTACCTGAAACACCACTCCCTGTTTCACGATCAGCGATTGCAACTCCCGCGCTTCTTCAAGGGTCGCGGTCACAGGTTTCTCAACAAATACATGTTTGCCGGCCAGTACCGCCTTACAGGCAATATCAAAATGGGTAATGCTGGGCGTGGCAATGTCCACCACATCCGAGGCTTCGAGTGCTTCTTCCAGACTGCTGAATGCATGTACGCCGAACTGGCGGGTGACCACCGAAGTTTCGTTTGCGTCCGTATCCAGAATGCCGGTTACCTGCCAGAGGGGATTGTTCCTGAGCAAACCCAGGTGTATTTTCCCGATATATCCGACTCCTATCAGCGCAATTTTTCTCACCATAACTTTCTTCTGTCCGCGCCAACGGCCAGGCGTACGTTTTTTTTTGTTTCCTTTGTCAGAGCTTACAAACTTACGAACAGAATAGCAATTTCAGATACAGTGTTTTACAAGGTTTCGCGCGAGGATGAGTATCTCTTTATGGGGAAGCGCAAAAGACTCGTCGAGCAGCTCAGGCAAAAAGGCATTGTGAATGAGCGTGTGCTTGCGGCCATTGGCAAGGTTCCCCGCCATTTGTTCTTTGACTCTTCAGCGGCCAGACCCGCTCTTCTGGATCACGCGTATTCAGATAAGGCCCTGCCGATAGGGGCGGGACAAACGATTTCGCAGCCCTATACCGTGGCCTATCAAACGGAGCTGCTGAGTATCAATCCAGGCGAAAAAGTACTGGAGATCGGCACCGGATGCGGTTATCAGACCGCTATTCTCCTCGAGATGGGAGCGAAAGTGTATAGTGTTGAGCGACAGAAAACACTGTACGATAAAACAAAACTATTTCTGCCTCATTTAGGATACCGCTCCATGAAACTCGTGTATGGTGATGGTTATAAAGGCCTGGAGCGATTTGCACCATTCGAAAAAATTATTGTTACAGCAGCGGCTCCTTATATACCCGATGACCTGCTTCGGCAACTTACCGTTGGGGGCATGATGGTGATCCCGCTCGGTGAGAAAGAGACCCAGGAAATGATACTCCTGAAAAAAAACAGCGATACAAATTTCGACCGGAAAGTACTCGGTTTATTTCGTTTTGTTCCTCTGCTCCCCGACAAATCAGGCAATGCATGATCGCGGCATAATAAAGCAAATCAACTCCCGTTTCAATCAAATCAATTGGTAACCCTCATGAAATACCTGAAATTAGTTCTCTTGCTTCCGGCACTGATCGTATCGACTGCCGGAAGTTCGCAAACGCTCATGTCGAAGCACGGAGAGCCCATTCTCCCGCAAAAGAAAGACTGGAGCATCGGCATTGACGCTACGAAGCTGATCAAGACGGCCACTTTCGATTTTTTGTCGGCAAGTCAGGCCATTACTGGAAAATATTTTGTGGATTCTGCGACCGCGTACCGGGCAGCCTTACGTCTTGGCGTAAATACATGGAGCAACCGGACCAAAGTGGATGACCGTGTAGCGCGCAGCAATTCGGTGATCGCGTATCCTGCTCCGGTGGCACAAAAACAGAATTCCTGGAACCGAACCAGTATTAACATAGGCCTGTCAGCCGGAATCGAAAAAAGAAGGGGCCGCACGCGCCTGCAGGGCATCTACGGTATCGAAGGCGGTATTTTTTTCAGTTATACAAAAGACGCATTCAATTACGGGAATGCGCTGAATGCTTCTCCTCTGTCGCCCGTGAACGTAGATGATAAAGACGACGCCATGAGCAGTCCGCTTTTAGGAAATGCCAACAACATTGATTCAACTCCGCCCATTCAGAACGTGCTGGCCAATCATGCGCGCGTGCTTGATCGCAACAGCGGACTTACATTTGCGATCAGTGCCCGTGGTTTTTTGGGCGCAGAGTTTTTCTTTCTGCCCAAAATGAGCGTGGGAGGTGAATTCGGGTGGGGAATCTCCTATGTGTTGCAGGGCCGATCAGAAACGCGTTATGAATCGGTTGGGCAATCCAATGTGCAGGGATCCACAACCAGTGCGGTCAAGCAAACAACGGTAGAGGGCGCCGGCGGAGAGTCATTTCACCTCGATTCCGACAATGGCCTGTTATTCGGAGGACCTTCTGCCTCATTGAAGATCAGCCTGTACTTCTAGCTTACTCCCTGATCACTTTACGGGTCAGCGAAATTCCGCTGCTGTATTGTACCCGTAAAAAATAAATTCCTGCAGGCAGTTCGCGGATATTCAATTCGCAGGTATTTCTGCTCACATATTCTTCCTTCAGTGATTTGCCTGTAAGGTCAATCAGGCTTAAACGGAAATTTCCTTCTCCGACTTTGACCTGGAGTTTATCATCGGCAGGATTTGGATAGAGTTCGAACATGTCCCGCTCAAATTCAGGTACACTCTGTGTGCCTGGCTGCATACACACGCTGGTATCCATACAAAAGTCTTCCTGGTACTGCAGCGCAAAAAATCCCGGAGCCGGCGGAGACGTATTGCTGGTAGCATTATTGATCATTGCATAGTTTGCTCCCGTACTGCAATCGAGCCATTGATACAGGCCCACTGTAGGCTGTGCGACCAGCACATTTCCCACATAAGACACGCTGGTCACCATCGAAGTGCAATTCGGATCAATGCTCACAAGTGTGCCCATCGAATTATCTCCGCCTATTGAATTCGTCAGGTAGAAGATTCCATTCTTCAGTAGTGGTGACGTTAAGGGAAAACCGCCTGTTGAAGTATTGAATTTCAGTAATATTTCTAGGCCTCCTGTCGTATTGGCTTTGTATCTGAAAAAAGTACCATAGCCGTATTCGCCGGCAAAGCTGTTTGATCCATATAAGTATCCGTTGTAGAACTCAAGTCCACCAAAGGGAGTGTTGCCATCACTCACTGCAAGGTGGCGCACAATGAAATAACTGCTTCCATCGGGTTTCAACCTGTACACAACGCCTTTCCCATCGGTACCGCCATTGTACGTCAGGCCATGAAGCATAGTTCCGTCAAACGCAAGTTCACTCATAGGTCCATCTCCATCAGCACCACCACCTGCAAACTGATGTATCATGCTGAATCCAGTACCATCCGGTTTGATCCTGAATACCACGCCATTGTTGGTTGAGCCTCCCAGAAGTGTAGTGCCATAAAGGTAACTGCCGTTCAACAACAACCTCGCCACGGGCTGGCATCCGTCTGTCTGAAAAAAGTCGCGCAGTTTTGTAAAGCCTGTTCCTGTCTTGCTGATTTTATAAACGACCCCAAAGCCGCTGTTGCCGCCCCCCATGGCGGTACCATATAGATTGGTACCGTCGGTGATCAGGCCGCCTTCAGGGTTTTCACCCGTGCTGCTTCCAGCAAAATCAAATAGTTTCAGGAAATCACTTCCATCCGTTTTTATCCTATAGATAGTTCCTTTATTATTGGCACCGCCACTTTCGCAGGTTCCGTAAAGAAAAGTTCCATCATACAGCAGTTTTCCCCTCGGCGCGTGACCCGATGTGGCTGCAGCAAAGTTAAAAAGGACTGAATAGCCTGAACCATCGGGCATTATACGGAAGATGAATCCATCAACACCATTTGAATATTGAAGGGCTGTGCCATAGAGTGCTGTGCCATCTGTTGCCATGGAGCATTCATATTTTGAACCTCCGTTGTCAGTAAAATCAATGAGTTTTTTCATCTGGCCTTTTGCGGTGAACATGGCGGAAACCGAGGCGATGAGCAAGAGAGGGAGTTTCATGTTTGGGTCAATTGCAGATCAAAAATACAAGATTTAAGCCACTCATACAGTGGCAACCCGTGTGATTTAATGCCTGTAAGGGGGATTAAAAGCTTACCAGTCGTTTCTCGGCGGAGCCCGCGGGGGGGAATTACCTTTAAGAAGTTGGCAGGCTAAGGTTGAAGCAATAATTGCCTGAGTGCCTCGGGTTTCAGCAGGGTGATCTGGCTTCCCCGTGTAGTGATATATTTTTTGTCCTTAAATGTGCGCAGGGTTCGCACTACCGTTTCTTTTGCAGTTCCGACAAAACTCGCCAGGTCCGTTCTATTGATCACGATAACGGGATATTGCTGCGGTTTACCATCACTTTCAAAAATCTGCGCCAGAATGAGTAACGAAATCGCTACGCGGTCGCGAACACCGTATTGCGAGAACACCGTGATCTTATTGATCCACACATTGAACTCGCTCAGAACCGAAGTAAGGAGTTTTTTCACCAGGGTGGGTGAACTGTCCATCACCTCCATAAAGATCTCAGCAGGAATCAGGGAGATCTCCATCTCTTCCATTGCAACGGCAGTAAATGCGTATGCTTCATTGCTCAGGAGTGGCCTGTGCCCGAAAAATTCATTGCTGCTGTAAAAATAGATGATGCTCTCGGGGCCACGGAGTGAACTGGTGAAGATCTTCACTTTGCCTTTCCTGATAATATAAACACCTTTGGAATAGCTGCCTGCCCTGAAAAGGACCTGACCTTTTTCAAAATTTAAGGAGGTTTCATGCTGACGAACGTATGCTGCCTCTTTTGAGTTCAGCATATCGTAGAAGTCATGTGATTTCAGTCTGTAGCTGCCGGGGTCTACCTGTGATTCCATCTCTGTTTTCTCTTGCCTTGCTGTAAATCGGGCGAAATGTACTTAAAGTTGCTGAATACGCAAACAAGATGCTTCGCTCCCTGAGTTTCAGGACCCCATTTTCAGGGGAGGAATTGCTCACTCAGCTCAGTCAGAAATTCACCATCAGAAGTAATCGCAAATGCCAATCAAACATTGTAAAATAAAAAACCCCGCGGAGGCTCTCCGCGGGGTTCTTAAAGGACTATTAAAGAATTATTCTTTTACAAGTTTCACAACCTGTGACGACTCTCCGCCATTGATGTTCACATAGTAAACACCTGCTGCAAGAGTAGAAACATTCACGTCAGCTGATCCATTGCTGCCAGCAGCCACAAATACTACGCGGCCGGTAAGGTCAGTGATGCTGATGTTCATATCAACAGCTTTGCTGCTCTTCACGGTGATGTTACCTGAAGTCGGGTTCGGATACAGGCTGATGTTTCCGTCAGCTGATACTGTAGTTAAACCTTCGCAAGCTTCAACCGATACGATAGCCTGGCTTTCTTTAGCGCAGCCATTGTTGTCAGTACCTGTTGCAGTGAAAGTAATGTTACCGAGCAAGCTCGCGATAGTCTGCGGGCTTGAACCTACCATTACGTTAGAGTTCATGTTAGAGATCCACTGGAAGTTGGTAGCACCGCTGGCAGTCAGCTGGATGAGGTCACCCAAACAAACTACACCGGTAAGTGCAACAGCAGATACGTTTGGCAGGGGGTTAACCTGAACGCACACCACTGCTTTTCCTGTACATCCGCCTGCAGTACCGTTAACGGTATAGCACTGGCTGGTTGTGGGAGCTACGTTGGTGTTCTGCTGATTAGCACCGCTGCTCCATACATAAGAGCTTGCGTTGTTTGCCATCAGGGCAACGTTCTTGCCTGAACAAACCACAGGAGGGTATGCAATTGCAGTCACATTCGGAGAAGGCTTAACGGTAATTGCCTTAGACACCTGTGAAGTACAGCCGGTCAGCGTGCTGGTTCCGGTTACTACCAGTGTGTTGTTTGCATTTACCTGCGGAGTGTATCCGATGATTGAGCTCTGCTGGCCAGTGCTCCAGGTGTAAGAATCTGCACCTGTTGCAGTAAGGCTGAGTGTAGTATTTGCGCACACTGTTGAAGTAGCCGTGCTGAGGTTGATGTTCATATTGGGGCTGTTCAGCTGTGCAGTACAAGGAATATTCACTGTAAGGTCATCCCAGGTCAGGTACTGAGCACTTCCACCAGTAGCAGTACCGCGAATTCCAACATAGTAGAAACCAGGGCTGCTTACCTGGAACACACCGCCAAGGGTCTTGTAGGTCTGAGTAACAGCAGGACCATTGGTAGAAGCTACAAGCTGCTGGCCAGTGGTGCTTTGGTTTGGACCAACAAAGATCGAGAGGTCGGTAAAGTTTGCATAAGGTTCGCTGATGTACCACAGACCGGCTGAGTATGAAATTCCAGGCACCATGTAGATACCATTGCTGTAGTAGTAGCTCTGGCCTGAAGGCTGGAAGTAGAAAGTTGCATACTTCGTTCCTGAGTGTGCTACACGAAAGTTTGCACCAGGAACAGTAAAGGTTTGGTTCGCACCACCCAGGTTGCTTGCAGCCCATGAGCAGTTTGGAAGCCTGTTATTCAAGCCAAGACCTTCGAAGTCTTCGAAATAAGTAACGTTATTGGTAGTAGTACCATTAACAACAAACTGGCTGGTTCCTGAAGTAGCCTGACCGCCACCATTAGTACAGGTTACAATAGCCTGATACCAGGTAGTTACACCAAGTGTAGGAGTGTTGTAGATACCCTGAGTACCGTTACCCACGCTCACTGTGCTGAAAGGACCAACAGGTGAAACAGTAGATGAATACCACTGGAATTGAAGACCACCGTTAGTATAACTGGTAGCAAATCCCATTGGAGCATTTGTGTAGCTTGGGCAAGAGTTGAATACAGATGGAGTAATCGCGCTTGCGTTAGGGTTACCAGTACACTGAACTGCCCAGTTCTCAACTGCGCCGGGAACCGGTGCAGGGACGTTCCTAGAACTGCCAAGGATGTCAAACTGAACGCCTACGTTAGCTCCAACAGCCTGAAGTAGCATATTAAGCGGAAGATAGTTCAGCAGTGAAGGGTTCACAAAAATAGGATCAACCGATATACTTCCCTGCTCCCCACCGTTTGTCTGCATATTGGCTACAGAAGTACAGGCACCATTATAGTAACCTGCATAGTTAACACCACCTGAGTTCGTATAAAGAATGTCATTCCTTCCACAAGTAACTCCTGAAGTAGTTGAATAGTAAATGCCATATTTCGATGCACTACCACCGATATTCCACATAACGATGTTGTTTTTTACATCACACGGCGCTGAACCAGCAGTAGCATAAATGTACATCAGATAGTCGGTTCCGGTGTAAGTGTTGTTTGGAGCCTGAATGTTGATGGTGTTATGATAAACTCGACCATTTGCATTGTAAAAATAGATACCGTACACATACCCGTAGTGAACAATATCAGAAATGATGTTGTTCCTTACAACATTCTCCCACGAACCTACACCAGTTACAGGGTTATAATTCAGGTAGACTGGGAAGCAGGCTGCGTTAATAGTTGGTGTAAGGTCATACAGGTTACGGATGTAGTTACCGTCAATCAGCAGGCCCTGAGTATAGTATCCGTAAATACCATATGTAGTGGTAGAAGTGGTAGCTTGCATCCTGTGAAAGGTGCAACCCTTCACTATATGGTCTTTTGTATAATACTGATACATTCCATAAATATAAAAGTTCTTGAATGTACAGTTGAGGAACTGGTTACCTGTCTGGTAAGGTGTTCCTGTGAGACCATAAATAGTCACCGCAAAGTACCCCCAGTTGGTTGTACAGGTTTGGAACGTATTGTTGTTCGCACTGTTCAGACCAGTAGAACCGTAAGTGGTACCTGATGCACTGATAACGATAGGCTGCTGACTTGAACTTGTAGCGTTCACAGGCACTGAAAAATTACAGTTGTTAAACGCATTGTTGTCTGATTGGTTGTACATCAACAGGGTATAAATGGTACCGCCCGAACCATTGAAGGTTATGTTGTTGAGGGTGACATAGTCAGCACCGGCAAAACGGATCACATAAGGCAGAGCGGTGTTGGTCACCGTCCACGCAACAGTACATCCGTTACCGTTGATAATCACATTGTTGATGGCCGAAGAGCCGGCGATCTGGTTGATGCTGAACTGCTCGTTGTAAGGACCGCTGCTGGGAACTACGTTCACAGTAACAGGCCCGGATACACCGAGGTTATTCAGAATCGTAACCATGTCACTAAAAGTCTGGAAGTTGGTGCCGGCTGTGGGTGAGTTGCTGTCAATGGTGTAAAGACCACCATTGAGTTGCGCCGTAGCTCCAAATGACAGCAAGCAGAGCGCAGCTGTCAATGATCTGATGGCAGTGTACATTTTTTTCATGGTTTTGTGTTTTGTTTTTAATTGTTAATTTACTTCTTTTCTTAGAAAATGTTTTGCAATTTATTAAAGCGACACAAGTAAAAAATTGACATTTGTCAATAAATGATAATTTTTTTCTGCCCCTTTCCTGCCCGCATCGCTAAAGTAAAAAGCTCGCATTCTCCAGTATGTTACGTTGGGAGATTCAGGAAGGTTGGGTAGGGGGTATAAGTAATTTAAAAAAGACCTGGGGCAGACGGTCACACAAATCAGTGGCAAGCATTGTGGCCGGAGTCTGGTCGTGGATGTAAAAGTCTGCTGCTGATCCATGGGCAAAAACGCCCAGCAGCGCCGCCTGAGGGGCATTGTACCCCTCGCTCAGCAAACCCAGAATAATTCCCGTGAGCGCATCACCACTTCCAGCCTTGGCTAATGACGGATTACCCGTGGAGTTGAAAAAAATATTACCGTCGGGCATGGCCAATGCACTGTGGGCGCCTTTAAGGACCACAATACAATTGTGCCTGATACTGAATTGTCGCAACACTTCGAGCCGCTCAAAATCATCTTTTGCTTCTCCCGCCAGTCTGGCAAATTCTCCCGGATGCGGCGTAAGAATCGTGCCCTGCGGAAGAAAACTCAGCCACGTCTTATTCTCAGACAGGATATTCAGGCCATCGGCATCAATCACCAGCCTCCCTTTGTAAAACTGTAAAATCATTTTCAATGCCTGCGCCGTGTCGGGCGAAGTTCCGGAACCAGGACCAATACCAATCGCGTCAAAGTTCGTCACATCAGGCAGTACACCGGTTCCATCACTTCCCGATTCGCTGCTCATGGCCTCAGGCAACACGCCGAGCAAGGCCTGAATGGTCTGCGGAGCAGCATGTACGGTGAGCCAGCCGCCGCCAGTCCTCATGCAGGCTTTCGCAGCAATGATAGCCGCTCCTCCCTTGCCTTTTGCGCCAGCTACCAACAACGCGCGCCCATGATCACCCTTGTGCGAAAATTTCAATCGTGGTTTGACGAAGGTTCTCACTTTATCTTCGGTCATATAATAATGGCGCGCTGGCTGGTCAGCGATCGCCTTCTGATCAAGCCCGATATCAAGGAGCTCAAATTCGCGGACATATGGCGCATTCTGCGGAAGCAGGAATGCCAGTTTTGGAGCCTGAAATGAAAGTACGAGGCCGGCAGATACAATATGTTTACACGATGCTGAAGAACGATCGATGAATAATCCGGAAGGCGTGTCGATGCTTATGATCTGCTTTTTTGATCTGTTCAGATAGTTGATCGTCTCTCCTAATATTCCTTCTGCAGGCTTGTTCAATCCTGTACCGAGAAGGGCATCTATGGCGACATCGAATTCACCGGTCTGCTGAATCTCGTCAACATGATTTACATCCATCAGCGCATGTACGGCCTGTTTTTTCAGCCTGTCGTAGTTCACCGCCGCATCTGCACTGAATTTTTCCGAGTAGCGAATCACGCAAGCCCTGGCCTTCATTCCTTTGTTCAGCAATTGTCGGGTAATAGCTAAGCCATCACCACCGTTGTTCCCCATTCCACAAAAAACAAGGATGGATTTGTCTGCAGGCACAATCTCAAGAATCCTTCGGGTGCAAGCATTTGCTGCTCTTTCCATCAGGTCAATAGAAGTAATGGGCTCGCGTTCTATGGTGAGCGCATCTACACTTCTGATTTGAGAAGCATCGAGGATCTTCATGGCATTATCTTCCTGTAAAAATACGAATCTGTCGGCTGTAGATTACGGATCTGTTTCATGTTCCATGTTTCTTACAGTTTCATGGAACCCGGAACTCCTGAACCCGGAACAGAAAATGTTTCATGTTCCATGTTCCATGTTTCTTGCAGTTTCGAAGAAGAAAGCATACAGAAGAAAAATTCTCTGAATAAGACAAAAGTCTTTACACTTTAACACTGAAAAAACTCCGTTTATTTCAGAGATTCTCTTCGAGCTTTTTCAACTCTTCGATCTTCTCGGGATATCCGAGTTTTTCGTATGAAAAGATGAGGTTGCTGATGCAGCGTTTTACAATCTCGGTATTGCTGCAGGGGAGATAGTATTTGGACTCCGGTTCAAGGTTCAGCTGCTTGAGAAACTGGTCAATGTCTTTCTGATGGAAGATGAGTCCCTTGCTGAAAGGATTAATGTAAAAAAGAATGTTGTTGGACAGCGTTTTATTGCTTGCGTCGATCAGATTGGCATAATCATTCACATAAGCTAGTACAAAATGCTGGGGAAGGTTGATCCCGTACACCGGTATGCTGAGCTCCTTGCAAATGATCATGTAAATTACACTCAGCATGAGGGGATTCCCCTTTTTGCTTTCCAGCACCGTATTCAGGAATGAATTCTGAGGCGCGTGGTAATTGGTGATGTTGCCGCTGAACTGGTGAACTTCAAAAAGAATATGATTGAGAATGCGAACGCGTTCGAGCGCGGTGAGGTCTTCATTCAGTTCAAGCCACACATCCTGCCTGATCTGCTGCAATTGTTTTCTGATCTTCACTTCGTCGAGATCGGCATACTGATAACGTGCTACGAGCAGAATGCCCTTCAGCAGGTCTTCACTCTCGTCGCTCGCCCATACCGAGAATGCCTTTTGCAATGCTTCGAATTGAATGGTGTGAATGATGGCTTCGATCCTTTTCTGCATGATGGCATCAAAACTGTTTTCCCAGGCTGTCTCCAGGTGCGGAATGGCCTGTGGGCCCAGCGTTACGAAACGATCCCGGACCTGCGTGAATATATCCTCATCGGGATCGTCCAGCAGGGTGATCAGGGCGATCACTTCCTTAAGGCTCATTTCTGTCTTTCTTCTTGCCGCCATGCTAGCAAAAATAATGTGGATTGCAGCACAGGCCATTGAAGCAGCCCTGAATTCTTAACAAAAACCGTGTTTAATGATTTAAACAAAGGTTGTTTCATAAAAATGTGCGCTGCAGAAAAGATTTATTGTTCGATGCTGAATCTGGCGGATATTTCTTTTCCATCCTGCACCAATACCACGTGGTACAGCCCCGGAGCGAGCTGGTCGCTGGTTGAAATGATCTCTGTATTGGCTTCGCTGATCACAAGATCCTTCACCTTTCTTCCTAACTGATCATATATAAACACAGGTACATTTTTCAGCGGAACAGGAAAAGAAAGCCTGACAGTTCCTTTTGAAGGATTTGGAAACAATTTTAATGCCTTAAGGAGGCCTGTCTCCTCGTCGATTCCAACCGGGCAGTTTTTTATCGTGATGATCTTGGAATAGGTTTCATATCCTTCCGTATTACTGGCCATCATGGTGATTGAATACACGCCTGTGCCGGGGAAAGAGATGCTCGGATTATTCACCGTGCTGTTGGGTGAAAAGACAACGCCAGAAGAAGGGTTACAGGACCAGGAAAACGCAGGTCCCGGAATCCCTGTACTCAGATTATATGGTTGCACGGCCAGGTTTGCACAATAATCGTCACCCATTGCGAAAATCGCATCCGGCGGGCCCGGTGACTGGCTGCAAAGTGTGGACGCGCTTGCTGTCAGCAATTTTCTTTGCGGACTGTTATTTAATGCCATGATCATTCGGGCCATTTGATTGGGAGTGAACATACTCAGGCAGGGATCATCACTGTAATCCATGAAGTTCATGAACATATCTCCATCCGGACCATTGTTGCAGGTGACCTTCGGGTAGGAGGGACAGCCGAAATTGGAAGTCTGCTGCGCAGGAGTATCCTGGCAAAAATCATCGGCGCAATTGCCATCACCCCAGATGTGTCGCAGGCCGAGCCAATGACCGGTTTCATGTGTGGCTGTTCTGCCGCGGTCATAAGGAGCATTGATCAGCCCTACACTTCCGAATGAACGTGCATATATCCACACGCCATCATCCGTTGCACCACCCACTCCCGACAGCCCGTTTAGTCCGCTAAAAGCCGGAAATGCGGCATAGCCCAGAATACTTGCATTCAAGCCGACATCAGAAACCCAGATATTATAGTAGCGTGTCGGATCCCAGATCGTCTGCGGCTTGATCACATTATCGAAAAGCGATATCAGTGAATTGGATGTGGTGCAATTCCCTGGATTGGAAGCATTGCTAAGGGTATGATAATTGATGCGGATGATTCCCGGCTCTGGCAAAAGATTGCCTGAAGGATCCTGCTGAGCAAGACAGAATATGATCCCGGTATTGGCCACCTTCGATGCAAAAGCCGGAGGAATATTGCCCACATTAAATCCCGCACCGGAAAAATCGTAGTTGAGCACCGGGATCTGCGAATTCACCTGGGTTTGCGTGATATTGGGGTATGTGCCTATGGGCTGACCGCCATGAATGATATGCACGATCACAGGTATCACAAAATCAGCCTTGATTTTTTGATGAGTAGCTTCCTGTTCAGCTACCATTTTGTTGAATAGGACATCCCAGACAGCAGGAGGTGCCTTCGTCCCACAACCACGGTCTCTTACCTGGCCAAAAGAAATTTGCGCACTACAAAGCGCGAACAGCGCAGGGACTAAGAACTTCATGCAGGGATTGATCCGATTAATGAACAAGCTAAGATAGCAAATCCCGGTCAGACCTCAAAGAGGGCGATTCACAAAAGGAAAAATTATGAAATGCATCGGCATAAGGCGGCGGAAGGGTTCTCGCATAAATTTTGCAAACCATTGAAGATGGTACCAAAGGGAACACTGATCGCGATCGGAGGAGGAGAGAACAAAGCCGGCAAGCATTCAATTTTGCGTCAGGTGATAGAGGTAACCGGTAAAAAGAAGCCACACATAGAAGTGATCGCTACGGCCACCACGCATCCAAAGGAAACGGCCGCAGAATACGCGAAGGCATTTGCGTCATACGGTATAAAGTCGGGTCATATCATGATCAACCGGTATAAGCAGGTTGAAACAAAAAAATTTGTACAGCGGCTGAAGAAATGTGATGCTGTTTTTTTTACGGGCGGGGACCAGTTGCGCTTAACCACCTTGCTGGGCGGGACCTGCATACCTGAACTATTGCTGAATCGCTACAACAGGGAAAAGAACTTTGTCATCGCGGGAACCAGCGCCGGTGCAGCGGCCATGTCGGCTACGATGATCGTTTCAGGCAGTCCTCAAGATGCGCTCATCAAGGGCCATCTGCAGCTTTCAAACGGATTTTCATTTCTGGCCAATGTATTCATCGATACCCATCTCACACAAAGAGGAAGATTCGGAAGGCTGATGCATACGGTAAGCTGTAATCCGGCGGTTTTGGGACTCGGCTTGGGCGAGGACACAGCCGCGATCATCAGAAAGGGAGAAATAATTGAAATCAGGGGTTCAGGACTGGCCATCATCGTAGATGGCCTGGGCATCAGCTACAGTGATCTTACTGACATTTCAGACGGATGCCCGATCACCATAGAAGGACTACGCGTGCATGTGTTGGCGAAGGGGAAGTTCTTTTCACTCAGGGAAAGAAAGGTGCTCCTTTAAAAAAAACATCTAATGATGAATTATGAAAGATAAATTATGAATGCGAGATCACGCGAATAAATCAATCGTACTCGTTGCCGTGAAGTTCGCGGGTGAGCTTTAAGAACCCTACTACCTGTTCATTGTCATCATGCAGTGCGGTGATTACTACACTGCCCCAGAAAGTGCTTCCATCTTTTCGAGCACGGCGGCCGATGTGCTTTGCGCGCCCTTCGCGTCTGGCTTGTTCGAGCAGCTGAAATGGCAGGCCGGCCTGCCGGTCCTTGGGCAGATAGAAGATTGAAAAATTCTGGCCAACAATCTCCTCCTCTGTATACCCTTTGATTTTCTCTACGCCTTTGTTCCAGCTCAGTATGGTTCCGTCAACATCCAAAAGGATGATCGCATAATCCTGCACTTCTTCCAGCATGCGTTTATGCAGGTCTTCCAATTTTTTCTTTTTGTCTTTTGTAATCGGCATACCCTTAGATCCTGCTTTTTTTGTTAACCCGAAACTTCTGCAACTGTCCTGCCTTTATTTCAATGAAAAAACGTGGAAAAAAATCCACAAAGCAGAATTTGTTTTTTGACTTATTTCAGTTTTTCACTGATAAAAAAAATTTCTGTGACAATAGAGAATTCAAAAACCACCTGACATACCTTTTGCATGGTACCGAACCAAAATCAGAAGAAAAAACACAGCAAAAGGAATCGCGGAAACGAAAAAAACGGGACCGAAAAACGGCATTCCCGGGTGGTTTTCATTCTGAAAAGGAGTTGTAAAAATTCGTATGGGATTGAACCCTGCACAATGAAAAGGATGTAATGGAAGATGTATCAAATGCGTGGAAAGTGACCTTGCCCCATCAGTTTTGGGGAGAAATATCTGCAGATCGTCACATCCTTCAGGTTTACGAGAATGAGGAAGTGTTCATTTCCACGCTTACGAGTTTTGTGCAGGAAGGATTAAGGTCAGGTGATGCAATCGTACTGATCGCCACAGAAAAGCATATTTCGGAACTTGCCGCTGCGTTCCGGGCGAAAGGAATTGATGTGGCTTCTTTGAAAGAAAACGGACAACTGATCATACTTGAAGCGGTCAGGGCACTTGAGTTATTCATGCGTGATGGCAGGCCAGACCATGAGCTGTTTCTGAAGCACATCGGATCGGTTGTTTCCGCTGCGAAGAAAAAATTCGGAGCCGTGAGGGCCTTTGGTGAAATGGTTAGTATCCTGTGGTCCGGTGGATACAGTGGCGCTACTGTTGAGCTTGAGGCACTCTGGAACAAATTCTGTCGTTTGGAGCCTTTGAGCCTGTTTTGCGCTTATCCGAAGAGCGGATTTTCAAAAGATACGTTTTCTTCATTACGCAGCATATGTTGCGAACATCACAAACTCGTCGGCGGGATCACCGGTCAGGGACCCGGACTTTACTACCAGGAAATCGATCTCTGAAACAATCCTTTATGGGATCCCCATGAATTTGTGGATCTGCAGGCTCACCATCCACTTCGGGTTTTTCTGCACGTAGTCAATAATATCCGGAAGGATCTTCTTCATACGGCTCCATTCTGGCTGCAAAAAAAGACAGCAGTCTTTATCGACACAGGCAGCATGTTTTTCTGCCCAGGCAAAATCATGATGGTTGTAAACAATCACTTTAAGCTCGTTTGCTTTTTTCAGCACCTGTTCCACCGGGGGCATAGTTTTCTTCGGGGAGAGGCAGATCCAGTCCCACGTTCCTGAAAGGGGGTAAGCGCCGGAAGTTTCGAGATAGGACTTCATGCCCGATTTTTTCAGCTGCGAAGTCAACAGATCGAGCGGGTACATCAGCGGCTCGCCACCGGTGATCACCACAGAATCACTTCCGGAAGCTAGTGCATTTTTTACGATAGCATCGGTATCGGTAAGTGGATGTAAAGCCGCATCCCAGCTTTCTTTCACGTCGCACCAATGGCAACCCACATCGCAGCCGCCTATCCGGATGAAATATGCGGCCTTGCCTGAATGAAATCCCTCACCCTGTATCGTATAGAACTGCTCCATCACAGGCAGTTGTTTCCCTTCAACAAGCAAAGGAGAATCTGAAATCTGGCTGGAAGATTTTCTTTCCATAACGCAAAGATACGCAGCAATAATTGCCCGGCCAGTGCTGGCAGCAGCACAGCTTCCTCCGGCATCTGCTTGCATGCATCCATTAATTCGTACATTTACCCAATGAACATTGGCATGGTTTGCTTCCCGACTTACGGCGGAAGTGGCGTGGTGGCAACCGAGTTGGGCAAGGCGCTGGCTAAAAAAGGACATAAAGTTCATTTCATGTCGTACAGCCAGCCGTTCAGGCTCAATGTTTTTACCGAAAATATTTTCTATCACGAGTTCAATGTCAACGATTACCCGTTGTTTGACTATCAGCCATATGAAAGTGTACTGGCCAGTAAGATCGTAGACGTAGCAGTGTATGAACATCTGGATGTGCTTCATGTTCACTATGCCATTCCACACGCATCGGTGGCTTACCTGGCGCAGCAGATCCTGAAGTCAAAAAAGATCTTTCCAGCACAGTGGGATCCGAAGCTTGGAATTCACGTGACTTGAAGTCGCGGC
>JADMIO010996563.1_pt1 | contig 69266 bp, 71 predicted proteins | sample 8958161 | NCBI WGS metagenome assembly JADMIO01 (sample SAMN16585339, study PRJNA669376) | soil metagenome | isolation source: Crop rotation soil | place: USA: Cullars Rotation, Alabama | collected 2011 | reverse complement strand
GCCGCGACTTCAAGTCACGTGAATTCCAAGCTTCGGATCCCACTGTGCTGGAAAGATCGCCGACGCGATGGGGGTGACGAAGGCAGCCGTCTACCGCCAGTTCAAGACGAAGGAAGAAATCGTCATCGCGATCACCGAACGCGAGATGGGCCGACTGGAGGATGCGCTGGAGGCTGCCGAGGCCGAAGGGCATCCGCTGCGAGCGCGGGAAGTCCTGCTCGACAGGATGATCGAACAAGCCATCGACCGTCGTGGCGCTTACAACATTCCCCTGTTCGACCCCGTCATCATTCGCCTCCAAGCGGAGTACGAGCCGTTTCAGCGTTTCATCGAACGCCTCTATGCAGCGTTGCTCGGCACCGAAGCCGGTGTCGAGGCGCGCTTACACGCGGCGATGCTGTCGAGCGCGATAAGCGTCGCCGTCATGCATCCGTTGATCGCCGACGTCGACGGTGACACGCTGCGCGCGTACCTGAAGGAGATGACGCGCCGGATGATCGGACTCAGCGAATGACGGCGCGCTTTGTGGGTACTCGTAGGTGTCCAGGTCGTTTCGTTCGGGAAGGCAGCGTCAAATGGTTCGTCAAGAAGGCAGCCGGTGGGATGTCGGCACCAAGGACAACACGATCACCCTCGAGCGTTTCGACGACAAAGACAAGCGCGTATCCGAAGACGTACTAGAAGTCGACGAAGCCCGCGAGCTCGCTGCCCTCTTGACGAAGCACGCGGACAAACTCGAGTCGTCCGACGATGACGACTCCGACGATGACGACTCCGACGATGACGACTCGAAGGACGACGACTCGAAAGACGACAACTCGAAAGACGACGACGACACGGATGACTCGTCCGACGATTCCTCCAAATGAGTATTGAGCCGAGCTGGTAGGTACTCGTCGGCCAGGATTTCGTCTCAAATACGAGTGCCGGCCTACTCGGTCTGACGAGCGGAGACACGCCGAAACTTTCGATGTAGTGGCGCCGACAAGGCGACGCCCCATCGAAAGGGAAGGCCATGAATGCGATCAAGACGTTCTTTGCAGCCTGCGGATTAGCAATTTGTCTGGCTGGTTTCGGCGGAATCGTCGGCGTCGCCGCTGCGGCCCCTGGTGCCGATACGGGGACCTACGACGAGCAGATGAACCTGGCGCAGGAAACGTGCTGGGGGTCGGTGTCCACGCCGGTGGCGTGGGAGGTCGGCGATCCCGAGTCCGCGGGTTGCGCGCATTCACGCACGTAGCCGCGCGGGACCCCGATACTGTCGAGCCGGATAGCCGAATCGCTATACCTCATGAAAATCTTGTTCTAAAATTCGGAAATGTTGTTTCCGGCAGGCCGTGCGACACTGCGCGCCCGACTGCTCACCGCAATGGCGGCCGTGACCATGCTCATGGCGACCGTCGTCGCGGTGCCCAACGCGGTTGGGCGTGCCGATCCCGCCGATCCGCCGCCGCCTCCACTGCGACATGTCCAGTACACGGTGTGGACTGAGCAGCCGTACGGCAACGCCGAGATCTACTACCGCGACACCGATCCGCCGAATTGGGCGGAGTACAGCCACAATCCCTATCTCTACAGCCCCAACGTCGAGGCCCAGGTCGGACCGGACCAGAAGTGGAACCTGGACGTGTATCTGGCCAACCCCGACTCATGGGCGATGGTCACCACCGGCATCCAGAGCGACTCGAGTGCGATACCGAACTTCCACTGCGTGCTCGCGGTCGACGGGGTGGTCGTCAAAACGGCGCAGGGACCGAAGGGAGCGCTCTGCTCGATCCGCGCCTGGTGACGCCGTCAGCTGTGCGCGGTCGTCACGGCCGCCGCAGCCTCGGCGGGCTCCCCCTCGAGTTGGCGCAACCAGGCCTCGACGAACTCCAGCGTTTCCGCGTGTCCTGTCGACATGCCCAGCGCGGTCTCCATCACGAGGATGCGGGACAGGCTCGTCGCGAACACCGCCCACACGACGGGCGGCACCTCGGTCGCGTCGATGCCGTAGCGCTGCAGCGTCTCCGTCAGCACCTGACGTTCTCTCTGGCGGAACATTTCGCCGTAGCGCGCGAACTCGTCCCTCAGCTCGTCGCGGTGGCTGGCCAACGCCATGAACTCGACGGTGAAAGCGGTGACCCTCGGATCCGAGCTGTACCGCCACAGCGCCCACAGCGGCTGCGCCGAGTCCAGAGCCTGAGCCTGCGCCTCCAGACCCTGCTCGGCTCGCCTGCGGAACACGGCCAGATACAGGTCCTCCATCGTGCGGAAGTAGTAGTGCACCAACTGGGGTTTCAGCCCCGCCTTCTCCGCGACGCGCCGCGACGTCACCGCGGCGTAGCCCTCTTCGAGCATCAACCGCTCGGCGGCGTCGAGCAGCACGGTGCGATTCTTCGCGTCCGGCGCCCCGATCCTGCGCTCCGATGCCATCCCTGTTCTTCGCCTTTCTCACCGCCAACCAGCAGCTCGACCTACCGAAACGCCGATGGTAGCCGTGACCGGGCTCGTCGCCTTGACCCTGACCTTAGCGCCATGCTAAGCAGGTGCTCAGCATATTTGCGTCATTCGACGACAAACACCGTTCCGGCCCGGGAGGCACGCAGCACATGACCACAGACTTCGATTCGGTGGACTACTTCACCGACCCGTCTCTCGTGCCCGACCCGCACCCTTACTTCGACCATTTGCGGACCAAGGACGCGACGTGCTGCCCCATCAACAACGGGGTGCTGGCCGTCACCGGCTGGGAGTCGGCCAACGCTGTCTATAAGGACACCGAGAACTACTCGTCCTGCGTCGCCGTCGCGGGCCCGTTCACGCCGATCCCGTTCACCCCCGAGGGCGACGACATCTGCGCGCAGCTCGAGGAGCACCGCGCGGAGATCCCGATGTACGAGCACATGGTCACGATGGACCCGCCGTACCACACCGATGCGCGTTCACTGCTGAGCCGGCTGCTGACCCCCAAGCGGCTCAAGGAGAACGAGGACTTCATGTGGCGGCTGGCTGACCGCCACATCGACGAGTTCATCGCCGACGGTAAGTGTGAATTCCTCAAGGCGTACGCAAGGCCCTTCTCCTTGTTGGTGGTCGCCGACCTGCTCGGTGTGCCCGAGGGAGACCACGAAGAGTTCCGCGAGGCGTTCGGCGCCCAGCGGCCCGGCACCAACATCGGCGGGCTCGACCACGAGCCGATCGCGGCCAACCCGCTCGAGTGGGCCGACGAGAAGTTCTCCCACTACATCGAAGACCGCCGCGCGAACCCCCGCGACGACGTGCTCACCGGCCTGGCGACCGCGCTGTACCCGGACGGATCGACGCCTGAGGTGGTCGACGTGGTGCGCACCGCCACCTTCCTGTTCGGCGCGGGTCAGGAGACCACCGCCAAGCTGCTCAGCGCCGCGATCCGGGTGCTCGGCGACCGGCCCGACATTCAGCAGAAGCTGCGCGACGACCGCAGCCTCATCCCGGTGTTCATCGAGGAGTGCCTGCGGATGGACAGCCCGGTGAAGAGCGTGTTCCGGATGGCGCGCAAGTCAACGGCGCTGGGCGACACCGCCATTCCCGCGGGAACGACGGTGATGGTCAGCCCGGGTGCGGCGAACAGGGACCCCAATCGGTTCGACAACCCGCACGAGTTCTCGCTCGATCGAAAGAACGTGCGCGAGCACATCGCGTTCAGCCGCGGCATCCACTCCTGCCCCGGCGCACCGTTGGCGCGCGTCGAAGGCCGGGTCAGCATCGAACGGATCCTCGACCGGCTGGCCGATATCACGATCGACGACGAGAAGCACGGCCCTGCGGACGCGCGCGCGTACAACTACGAGCCGACGTTCATCTTGCGAGGGCTGACCGAGATCAACGTCAGGTTCACCCCGACGCCGTAGGCGTCAGAGGTCGCCACGCTCCCAAACGGTGGCCCCGTTCTGGGCGACGCAGGTGAGGAAAAGACCGTCGGGCGCCTGGGCGACGTCGCCGTCCTGCCCGAAGCAGTAGTCGCCTTCGAGCTTGACGCCGTGCATTTCGGGCGATCGGAACCAGCGCGAGTCATACCTGCGCGGCGATCCGCAGAACACCAGGCGGCCCCAGTTGGTGACGCCGAAGGCCCAATACGTGGAGTTGCCGCAGTACGAGCCGAGCACGACGTTGGGCTGGATTCCAGGCGTGCAGTCGGGATAGTTGCACTCGGGATCGGCGACCGCAGGCGGCGCGGCGGTCAGCAGGCCCACAGTCATCACCTCGGCGAGCACCGCAACGACAGATCGCACGCTGCCATTCTCACACAAAGCGGGAACGAAATTCTCCCTTTTGGAGAGCATTGCTCCGAGGGACGTTAGGCTGAGGCTATGCGCGCACTGGGTGTCATCGGCGGCGTCGCGGCGACAGCGATCACCGTGCTCGGAAGCCTAGGCGTAACGCCTGCGGCGCACGCCTCGAATTTCGGAATCGAACTCAACGGGACCTGGCGTGTGATGACCAATGGCGAATGGGCCAGGACCAACCAGGTCCTCATCGACGAGAAGGTCGTGATCCAGAACTGGACCATCTCGTCGAGTTGCGTGAGTCCTCTCGAATGCACAGGGACGGTGGTCAGCGACCAAGGCTGGACCGCCCCGATCAACCTGGTCAAGGTGTACTGGATCCTCAACCGCGACATCCCCAACTGGGCCCCGTGCCCGGATGGCACGTTCGCCCCCGGCCACGACAAGTGGACGGTCTGGGGGATCAACCCCACGCTCAACGAGCGCGACCTCAAGATCACCGACCTTCTCGCCGGCCACCAGATCACCGAAACCGACAGCGGGGCGTGCGGCATCAACAAGCCGCTCGACATCGAGATCCCCGTGAGGATGGAGCGGCTGTCTTAGCCGCCCGCCACAAGGCGGCAGCCGATCAGATCGGGAGCAGGTCCTTCCACGATTTCGGCGCACCTCCAGCCGCCAGGTTCTTCACCTGTTGCAGCTGACCGTCGGGCGCCATGTACTCGCCGGTGTTCGGGTCGTAGTGCGCAGTCGCCACCGTAGGTCCGCCAGAAGCGTTGCCGTTGAACGCACTTGGCGCAGCCGGGACGGCCCCGTCGCCGGGCGGGGGCGCCAACGCTGCGTCGCCGGGCGGCGCTTCGGCAGGTGGCGGAGCGGCGGGTATGGGTTCCCCGTTGAGCGAGTTCCCCGCGGGCGGCGGAGGCGCGGCAGGCCCTTGCACGAACGGTGCCTGCAACGGGCCCGGTGGAGGCCCGAGCGGGACGGGCGCCCCCGGCGGCGGCGCGTCGGGCGGCGCTCCTACCGGAGCAAACGCCACGACCCCTGGCGGCATGGGCGTGCCCTCAAGGGGCGCGTGGATCCGATCATTGAAGTCGACGCGGTCGTCGAGTGGGATGCCTTGGGCGACAAGGTTGGGGTCGAATGGCATGGGTCCGATGTAGTGCTGCCGGATCGCCGTCGGCTGGAAGCCCCTCGGGTCGTTGCACAGTTCGACCGTGGGCGCCCGCTTGCCCGGGTGTCCCATACACGGGTAGTTGCGGGCACCACGCACGCTGATCGGCGAGTCCTGCGGCAGTTTGCAGTACAGCCCGTCGGGCGTGTCGATCACGGTCTCGTCCGCCGGGTTGCGCCACTGCGACGGCGGGAGGAACCCGACGGTGCACGGCGGTGGGTCGCTGATCGTCAGCGCGAAGTCACCCGACGGCAAGCCCGTCGGATTGTTCTTGGGCAGACCGAAAGACTGCTGGGCGGCGATGATGCCAGGGAAGATCACCAGAAGCTGTTCCAGCGACGGGTTATAGGTGACGAGGATCTGCCCGATCGTGGTGAGGTTCGCCAGCAGGATCGGCAGTGTCGGTTTCACCTGCTCCAGTAGCGACGAAACCTCCTGCGCGAAGCCAGGTCCGCGTTGCAGAATCGCGCGCACTTCCGGATCGTTTTGCGCAAGCTGCGCGGTCACGCCCGACAGGCTGCGCGCCCACGTCCGAATCTGGTCAGCGGTCTGAGCCTGCGAATCCAAGAGTGGCTCGCTGTCGTCGATCAGCCCCCGCGCCTGGTCGGACACACCGTTGATGTCGCTCGACAATTTCGACGCGGAGTCGACCAACGACTGGAAATCGGGGCCTGCGCCGTTGAAGGCCTTGAACGACTCGTCGAGCAGGTCCGAGATCTTGCCCTCCGGAATGCTGTCCACAAGTGAGCTCACTTGGTCGAGCATCGGACCCACCGCCTGCGGGATTGCGGTGTTTTCCTTTTCGATGACCGAGCCATCCTTCAGGAACGGACCGGAATCGGTGCGTGGACGCAGGTCTACATACTGCTCACCGACCGCCGACACGCTGCGAACTTCGGCCTTCAGATCCGCGGGGATCTTCGGCGACGTGTCGAGCGTCAGCGTCGCCTCGGCGCCGTTCTCGGTGAGCTTGACGTCGGTGACCTTGCCGATCTGCACACCGCGGTAGGTGACGTTGGAGAACTTGTACAGGCCGCCCGCCGCGGGCAGTTCCATTTTCACGTTGATCTTGCCGACCCCCAGCAGTGTGGGTACCTGCATGTAGGCGAACAGCATGACGGCCACGCCAACGATCGACGCGATCGTGAAGATGATCAACTGGTTTCGGACGAAGCGAGTCAGCATCAGCCACCGCCTCCCGGCGCAGGAGGTACGTCGGGCGGCGCAACCGCAGGATCGGCCGGCGGTGGCGGCGCGTCCGCCCCGAACGGTCCGGCGAAAATGGACGATGCGGGCCCGGCCTGGGTTTGAAGCATCTGCGGCGCCGTCGGTGGCGGCGCAACCGGCAACACCGGCCCCGGGATCGCGGGCGGTGCGCCATCCGGCGACGGCGGCGGCGCGGGCAACGCCTGATCCGGCGGCGGTGCGACACCGACCGATATCGGGTTGTACGAGTAGTTCAGGTAGTACGGATCACCCGGTGCCGGAATGAGTTTGGCGTTCTCATCACCCCACCTGGTGCCGAGCAACAATGTCTTCTTCAACCGCGGATAGGTCAGGTCGAAGATTGCGACCAGGTTGATGTAGTCACCGCGGGTGATGGTGTCGGCGAAGCCTGGCCCGTACGGGAATGCCGTCGCCCAGATCAACGCGGACGACAGATCCGGGCCGATGTCGACCAGCGCCTTGAGGGCCGGTTCCAGGCTTTTCAAATCGCTCACCAGATCGTCGCCGGCGTCGTTGACCAAACCTGATGCGGTATCGCTGAATACCCCCAACTTCGTCAGTGCGGTCGTCAGTTGGGGCCGTTCCTTGATCAGCACGTCCAGTGCGGGCGGGATGTCTTTGAGCGCGCGCTCGATCACCTCGCGCTGCCCGGCGAAGGTACCGGCAACCCGGTTCAGCTGTTGGATGGAGGCGATGATGTTGTCGCGTTGGTCATCGAGGACGCCGACGAAGTTGTCCAGCCGGGTGAGCAACTCGCGGATTTCGGGTTCATGTCCGTTCAGCGCGGCACTGAAGTTGTGGATGATGTCGCCGATCTGACCGAGCCCGCCACCGTTGGCGACGGTCGACAACGACGACAACGTCCGCTCCGTGGACGGATATGTCGACGACTCGTTCAGTGGGATGGTGGAACCGGGTTTCAGTTGACCGCTTGGCTTTTCGCCCAGCGGTGGATTGAGCGCCAGGTGCATCGACCCCAACACGCTGGTCTGCCCCACCGTGGCGACCGCGTTGGCGGGCACCACGACGTCGGGCTTGACCGATATCTCCACATCGGCGTGCCAGTTGTCGACGGTCATCTTGCCGACGCTGCCGACGACAACGTCGCTCATCAGCACCGGTGAATTCGATTCCAGCGTCCCGACGTTCTGGACCTCGACGTGATAGATGGCGGCGTCAGCGCCCCGGCCGACCGCGCCGGGCAGCGGCAGGGAGTTCAGGCCCTGGAAGGAGCAGCCCGTCATCGTCAGCGCGACGCACGAGCCGAAGACCACCAGCCTTCTTGTCCGGCGAATCATGATGGCGGCGTCCCTTCCGCAGGCAGCAGCGGTGCGTTCGGGTCCGGCGGCGGTGGCACCGCGGTCTGCGGAAGCAGCATTCCTTCCACCGTCGACCCTTGGGCGGGCACATTGGAGATGATGTGTGGCCCTGACAGCGGCGGCGCGTTGTTGATCACGGCAGGCGACGGGGTGGACGGTGCATCGTTGCCGATCGGAGGCGCGTACATGCCCCGGTAGTCGTTCGGCGGCCCGTTCCACCCAGGAGGCGGCGGTATGTCGCCTGCGCCGGTGTAGGCCGACACCGTCGGCGGCGGCTCGGGTGGGTCACCGGGGCCTGCACCGCCTGGCGCGAGCTTTGGATCGGTGTAGATGATTCGGTCGGGATTGATTGCGGGCCGCAGGTATTGGTTGCTCGGGAACGGGAGGCCGTTGAAGTTGGCGAGCCGCAACGCGGGACCGAGGTACTGCGCGCACAGCTTGGCGGTCTCCGGTGCTGTGGTGTTCTCGACGGCGCCGATCATGCCGCAGATGGCCTGCACCGGGTTCGAGAAGTTGACGAGCGAGAAGGCGCCGGTGACCGAACCACCGTTCGGGTAGTAGATGTTGTTGAAGTTGGCGATCGCGTTCGGCGTGATGTGTAGGACGTTCTCGAACGCCATCTTGTTGTCGACAATGACCTGGGTCAGGTTGCCCAGCCGCTGGATCTGTTCGGCGGTCTCGTTGCGACTGCCCGCGACGAAGCGCTGCACCTCGCCGATTGCCGTGGACAGATTGGTCAGCGCCGCATCGAGGTCAGACCTGTTGTCGTTGAGGACACTGCTCAGAGTCGCCAGCCGGTTCTCGAACAGAACGATTTGTTCCTTGCTGTCGCGCAGCGCGCTCACGAAGGTCTGCAGGTTCTTGATGATGTCGACGATGTTGCCGCTGCCTTCGGCGAATATTCGCGCGACGCCGGATAGCTGCGCCAGCGTCTCCCGCAGCTTTTCGCCGTTGCCGCCCAACGCGTTCGCGGCGCTGTCGATGAACCGGGAAGCCGAAGTGCCTGAGACTCCACCCTGCGCGCCTTCTTTGGGCCCCAATTCGGTTGCCAGACGCATCAACTGGGTCTTCACGTCATCCCACTCGACGGGGACGGCGGTCCGATCGGCGGGAATTATTCCGCCATCGTCCATCTTCGGCCCGTCATTGTTCCGGTAGGCGGGCGTCAGCTGAACGTAGCGGGCGGCGACCAAGTTCTGGGCCACGATGACGGCCTTCGCGTCGGCGGGGACGGCCACGTCGCGGTCGACCTTCAGGGTCATCTTCGTCTGCGTGCCGTCCGGCGTGATGGAGTCGATCTTGCCGACCTTCACGCCCGACACCCGGACCTCGTCGCCCGGGTAGATCGATGTGGCCGTTGGGAAATAGGCCGTGATCGTGTTCGGGGCGAAGAACACCTGGCGGACCAGGAATGCCACGCCGGCAACCAGGGCGACGGCCAGTGCGATGGCGGCGATGGTGACCAAAGGTTTACGGCGCGGGTTCACCGGGATCTCCATCGTTCGGCAGGTCTCCTGGCTGAGGAATGCTGTTGACGGGGAACGGCAGCTCGGCGCGCGGTCCGGCGTTGTCGGGCGGCTGACCCGCGTTGACACCGCGCCGGAAGCCGAACGCGTAGTCGAGGAACGGCTGCAGGAGCTGTCCGAACACCAGGTTCGGCACCAGCGCGTTGTAGTAGGCGCCGTTGGACACGATTTCGCCCTGTGTCAGATAGTATTTCGCCGCACCGGGCAGCACCTTGGCCAAGGCGTCCCGGTTCTTCTCCAACATCGCGGTGACGTCGTTCAAACGCTTCAGTGTGGGCGCCAACTCTTGCTCGTTGTTGGCGACCAGGGTGGAGAGTTCGCGAGATACCGCCGCAGTGGCGGCCAGCAGGCTGACCAGCGCCTGCCTGCGGTCGTTGAGCACCCCCAGCAGGTCATTGGAGTTGAGGATCAGCTGGTTGATTCCCTGGGTGCGTTCGAAGAATATCCCGGAGACGTCGCCTGCGGTCTTGAGCAGTTCGGCCAAACTCTCGTTGCGGTTGTTGAGGGACCGCGACAGCCGCGCCACCCCGTCGAAGGTGGGGCCCAACTGCGGAGCAACTTGGTCGAGTGTCTCTGCCAGCGTGTCCAACGACTGGTTGAGCGACTCTGTGTTGGTGCCGGCGGTGTTCGAGGTGAGTTCACTGACGGCGTCCGTCAACGAATACGGCGAGGTCGTTCGTGAGACCGGAATCACCTGTCGCGGGTCGAGCGTGCCGCTACCTTCCGACTTCAGCGCCAGCACTCTCTCACCGAGCAGCGATCCGGTCTGGATGTGGGCGGTGGTGTCTGACCCCAGCGCGTACTTTCCCGCGATGGTGAAGCCGACTAGTGCATCTCCGTTCTGCAGTGAAATCTTGTCCACCGTACCGACTTTGATGCCCGACACGGTCACGTCGTTGCCCTCGCTGAGCCCGCCCGCCTCGGCGAACAGCGCCTGGTAGCGGATAGCGGTCGCCCACTGGACAAGCCGTTCGGGTTGCAGCCCGATGGCGATGACGAGGATGGCAAGGACAACGCCGATGACGCCCGTCCTGAACAGGTTCGTGCCGCGATACTTGATCACTCTTCCCTGCACCTTCCGGTTTCTTGCTTGATCCATGGGAAGACCACGGTCCGACCCTGAAGGTCGCTGGCGCGGACGGCGACCGCGCAGATGTAATACGGGAAGAACGCGCCATAGGAGCCCACCCGCGCGAGCTTCTTGTAAATGTCGGGCAGACGCTGGAGGGTGGCTTCGAGGCGGGCCTTGTCGTTGTCCAAAATCGGCGCCAGCTTGTCCAGCTGGTCGATGGTGCCGTTCAGCGGCGGGTTCGCCCGGCCGAGCAGGTCCGCCAGCGACGTTGTGCCGTTGTCCAACGACTCGATCGCGGTGCCGATGGGGTCGCGGTCCTGAGATAAGCCGGCAACCAGTTTGTCGAGGCGGTCGATCGCGCCGCCGAATTGGTCACCGTCCTTCGACAGCGTGACGAGCGTGGTCTTGAGGTCCTCGATCAGCTGCTCGATCACCTGGTTGTTATCGGCCAGCGAGTTGGTGAACGACGACGACTTCGAGAACAGCGATTCAAGCGTTCCACCTTGGCCCTGCAATATTTGGATCAGTGACCCGGTGAGTGCGTTGACGTCCTGCGGATTCAGGCCCTGGATAACGGGTTTGAGACCGCCGAGCAGCAGGTCGAGATCGAGTGCAGGCGCGGTGCGGTCCATTGGAATCTGTGCACCGGTCGGAAGGATTTTCGTCGAGTCAGCGGGAGAATCGACGAGCTCCATGTAGCGATCCCCGACGAGGTTGAGATAGCGGATCGCGGCCTTCGTGCCGGTGGTCAGCTTGATGTTGCGGTCGGTGTCGAACTTGACGAGGACATTCCTGTCGGCCTGAAGCTGCACGTCCCCGACGGTGCCGACCCGAATGCCGGCGATCCGCACGGTGTCCCCGGCTTTCAGTCGCGACGCATCGGCGAAGACTGCCGAATATCCGTTCGTCGCACCGGTTCTCGTCTGATTGAAAACCAGGAACAGAAAGACGGTGAGCAGCGCCATCACCAGCCCGAAGGCGGTGAACTTGATGAGCGTGCTCGTCGATCGCGTCATCCCGGCTGTCCGATCTGTGCGGTGTTGCGCGGTGGACCGTCGAGCGGCCCGAACAGCCACTGCTTGAGCGCATCGGAGTTCAGCAGGATGCCCTGGTTCCCGTACCGCGCCGGGTTGGAGCCGACGTCACCGGCGACGAAGGGCGGCACGAAGTTCGGGGGCAGCTCGGGCAGGCCGAGCACATCACAGTAATTGGCGCCACCGCTCTTGGCCGCCACCTTCGGCAGGTCGCCCGGGTAGCGATACCGCTCGACGCCGAGGGTCAGACCAGAGGAGGTGATGATCGACGAGTATTGCGGTGGCGACTTCGCGAACGGCACAAGGCCGCCGATGCCGCAGCGAAGCGAGTCGTGGTACTCCGCGAGCAAGCCGGTCGTCGGCACCAACAGGTGCGCCACATCGGTCAGCCCCTGGCGGTTGGCGTCGACAACCTCGTTGCCGAGGTCAGCCAGACCGATTGCGCTGACCAGGAAAGCATCCAGATTCTGCTGCTGATCGACGAGCGAATTGCTCAGTGTTGTCGTGTTCTGAATGGTCGAGATGAGATCCGGCGCCGCGTCGCCGTAGGCGGTGAAGGTCGGGACGGACGCCTCGATGTCGCGCGACAGGTTCGGCAGGCTCGGCTCGATCTTCGCCAACAGCGCGTTGAAGTCGACCAGCGTCTGGCCGAACTTCTCACCGCGGCCGTTGAAGGCCGTCGCGATCGCGCCGAGTGTTTCGTTGAGCTTCGAGGGGTCGATCTTGTCCAGCACGGTCACCAGCTGCTGGAAGACGGTATTGATCTCGACGGTGACGTGTTGGCTTTGAATCACCTGGCCCTCGTGCAACTTTTGAGGGGACGGATCGGGCGGGGGGTTCAGCTGGACGAACTTCGCGCCGAAAACGGTGTTCGATGTGATGTCGACGAGGACGTTGGATGGAATGAGTTTGAGCTGCTTGGGGTCCATCGCGAGGTGCAGGACGGCCGTTCCGTCGGCCCGGTTCTCGATCGTCTCCACCTTGCCGACCTGGACGCCGCGCATCCTCACCTTGGCGTCGGGATCCATCACCAGGCCTGCACGATCCGAAACGACGCTCACCGGAACGGTTTCGGTGAAGGATCCGCGGAACAGGCCGACGGCGAGCGCGAAGATCAACAAGAGCGCCACAACGAGGCCCAGGCCGGCCAGTGGCCGCACCGCACTACCCTTCATCGACTCGTGTCCCCTATCCCGACAGGTTGAAGTTGCCGTTGGCACCGTAGATGGACAGGGAGACGAGCAGTGTCACCGACACCACGACAACCAGTGACGTACGCACCGCGTTGCCCACCGCGACACCGACCCCGGAAGGTCCGCCCGTCGCGAAATAGCCGTAATAGGTATGGATCAGCAGGATCGTGATCGCCATCAGCACGGCCTGCAGGAACGACCACAGCAGGTCGATCGGGTTCAGGAACGTGTTGAAGTAGTGGTCGTAGAGGCCACCGGACTGACCGAACAGCACCACCGTGGTGAACTGGCTGGCCACGAACGACAGGATGACCGCGATCGAGTACAGCGGCGTGATCGCGATCATGCCTGCGATGATCCGGGTGGACACCAGGTACTCGATCGGGCGGATGGCCATCGACTCCAACGCGTCGATCTCTTCGTTGATCCGCATCGCGCCGAGCTGAGCGGTCACGCCCGCACCGAAGGTGGCCGCCAGGCCGATGCCGGCGACGACGGGTGCGCTGATGCGCACGTTGATGAACGCGGCCAGGAAGCCGGTCAGCGCCTCGATACCGATGTTGCCCAACGAGCTGTAGCCCTGCACCGCCAGAGTGCCGCCCGCGGCGAGGGTGAGGAAGCCGACGATAACGACGGTTCCGCCGATCATCGCCAACGTTCCCGCGCCCATGGAGATCTCGGCGATCAGCCGGATGATCTCCTTACGGAAATGCACGAACGCGTGCGGCACGCCCGCCAGGGCCTTGCCGTAGAACAGGATGTGGTCGCCGATCCGGCTGAAGAAATCGACCGGTCGCCGCGCTTGCCGGAATACCCGTGGATAAGTCGCCCGCAGTGCCATCGCGTTATCCCGTCGTCATCCGGATACCGATGGCGGTCACGATCACGTTGATGACGAACAGCGCCATGAATGCGTACACGACGGTCTCGTTGACGGCGTTGCCGACGGCCTTTGCGCCGCCGCCGCTGATCGTCAGTCCGCGGTAGCACGCCACCAATCCCGCGATCAGCCCGAACAGCGCCGCCTTCACACACGAGATGATCACCTCGGGAACACCGGTCAGCAGCGTGATGCCCGCGGCGAACGCGCCGGGGTTCACGTCCTGGATGAACACCGAGAACATGTAGCCGCCCAGGATGCCGATGATGACCACCAAGCTGTTCAGCAGCAGCGCAACCAAGCCCGACGCGAGCATGCGCGGCGTCACCAACCGTTGCACCGGGTTGATGCCGAGCACCTCCATGGCATCGATCTCTTCGCGGATGGTCCGCGAACCGAGGTCCGCACACATCGCCGTCGCGCCTGCACCCGCCACGATCAACACCGTTACCAGCGGGCCGATCTGGGTGACCGCACCGAACGCCGCACCCGCTCCGCTCAGGTCGGCTGCGCCGAGCTCGCGCAGCAGGATGTTGAGCGTGAAGCTCACCAAGACGGTGAACGGAATCGCAACCAGCAGGGTGGGCGCCAGCGAGACCTTGGCGATGAACCAGCACTGCTCGAGGAACTCACGCCACTGGAACGGACGCTTGAAGATGAATCGGACCGCATCCGCCGACATCGCGAACAGTCCGCCGACCGCTTGCATGGGACCGGAAAGGCTCTTTCCGATCGTCACACCTGGAGACCATCTATCTGCCACGGGCAACCGGTCCTTCCAGAATCGTGACCGCAGACACCGCAGTCGGGCCGCCCAGGTTGTGGGCCAGCCCGATTCGGGCGCCGTCGACCTGGTTGATGGCTTCTCCGCGCAACTGCGCGAAGAGCTCCACACACTGGGCGACACCTGTCGCCCCCGGCGGGTGGCCCTTGGCCTTCAACCCACCGCTGGTGTTCACGGGCAATGAGCCGCCGATGGTCGTTTCCTCCGCTTCGAGAAGCTTGTAGGCCCCGAAACGCTCGGCGAAGCCTAGATCTTCATAGCTGATCAACTCGATGCCGGTGAAAAAATCGTGAACTTCACTTACATCGACGTCAGAAGGTGTCAAGCCGGCCATCGAAAACGCCTGCTTGGCGGCGCGCACCGTGGCTGTGAATGTCGTCAGGTCCGGCTTGTGCTGATGCATGACGGAGTCCAACCCGATGCCGACGCCACGGATCCACACCGGCCGGTCGGTGAATCGGTCGACGACGTCCTCGGCGGCGATCACCAGTGCGGCGGCGCCGTCGCTCGGCGGCGCGCAGTCATAGCGCCGGAACGGCGTGACGACCGTCGGCGCCGCCATCGCCTGCTCCAGCGTGATCTCGAAGCGCAGCCGGGCCTTCGGGTTGTTGACGCCGTGCCGGTGGTTCTTGACCGCCACCATCGCCAGATGCTCCTCGGTGGCGGGCGATTCGTGCAGGTATCGCGCGACGTGCAGCGCGAAGCCGGCAGGCGACACGAGGCCCAGCGGGTAGTCCCACGCCATGTCGCGGGCCATCGCCTCCCACTCCCACAGCATGTCCGCCGATGTGGTGTCGCGAAGCTTGTCCGCACCCATCACGAGGGCGACGTCGAATGCTCCCGATGCGACTCCGAACAACGCGTTGCGAACGGCGTCGTTTCCGGTGGCGCACGAGTTCTCCACCCGCGTGACGGGAAGGTCGGGCAGGCCGAGCGAATCGGCCAGGATGCCCGACGGGAAACCGTCGGTGGTGCCCATCGCCCCGAACCAGGCGGCCTGAAGATCCGACTTCTGCAGGCCCTTGTCAACGCTGGCCGCGCAGTCGGCGAACGCCATCGGCAGCAGATCCTTGATGCCGAGCGCGAAGTGCTCGCCGAACGCCGTCATACCCGCGCCGACGACCGCCACGTTCCTCATGCCTCGGCTCCCGCTCGTCCCCTGCGCTGCGGGCGTGGGCCCACCGGTCCTCGCTGCGCTGCGATACTCACTCGCGCTCGCCTTCGGGTCCTCATGCGGCCACCGCTGTTTCGGGCTCGAAGGCATAGCCGTAGTCCGGCACCCCCGACCGGACCGCGACACGGCGTAGCGCCATCCGGCCGCGGTCTCCGATGCCAACCGTTCCCGGTTGTGCCCCGGTGACTTTCACGAGCGCGCGTACCCCCACACCGTCCAACTCGACGATCACCAATGAGTAGGGCGTTCGCAGCCCGGGGACCGGAATGTGCACCGTCGTCTCTGTGTAGACGGTTCCGGTGCGCGGCAACGGCACCAACTCGTATCGGGTGGAAAGGCTACCGTCGTCGGAAACCTGGTACCTCGGCGGGAAGTCCAATTGCTCGGAGTCCGCGAAATACCCTGCCTCCCAACGAACCTTGGCCTCGAAGGCGCGTTCGTAGGCCGCCAGGGAGATCGGGATGTCGACGTCGGCGGTGTAGCGGCCCTCGGAGACCGGACGCGCGGCGGGCTCACGGCGATGGATCGGCGCGCTGCCGCCTGCGACGGTGATGCCCGACAGGATGGCCTGTTCGACCGCCACCAGCGGTCCCGTTGTTCCGTGCTCGCTCATACCCGCGAGAGCGAACAGACTCGAGCTCGCGCCGGTGGTCGGCAGCGCCGGTGGATTCGCCCTGCACAGATCGGTGGCCCTCTGGTGATCGACGCCGGCGACCGCCGCGGGGGTGTCCAGCCATGCGGCCTCAAGGGATGCGATCAGCCCTCGCTCGTGTAGGAGCCGCGGGTCGCCGTAGTCGTGCACGTCGCCCGTCGAGTTGCGGGTGCGCACGGGCAGGCTGCGGGATACCCGCGCCGCGGTACGAATCTGCAGCCCGTGGTCGGCGGTGACGATGGCGGCGGCGCCTGCGGGATCCAGGTCCGCCCCGATGATCATCGTTCTCGGTCGCGCAGAGCTGACGGCGTCCACTGTGGCCGGCGCGCCGCCGAGCCGCTCGACCACTTCGAGTTCAGGGTCGAGACCGAGCCCGGCCAGAAGCACGGCGGCGTTACTGCTTTCCAGGAGTGGCAGATCGCGGCTGACGAGGACGACGCGCTCCACCGCGCCTCCCGAGCTCAGCGCGGCGCGGCCTGCTTCCACGGCAAGCGTTATCGCGTCCTCGTCGTCACCCGCCACCCGGTGTTGGGCGGTTCCCCAACACGGCAGGTAGGTGCCGATCGAAGCGACGTAGGGCATGTAGTCCTTCGCGATCTAGGTGACTGCGCCGGCAGTCTTGAGCTCGATGATGCGGTCCCAATCCAAGCCGAGTTCTAGCAAGATCTCGTCAGTTTGCTCTGCGAACGCCGGCGCGGGGCCGGATTGAGGTGCCGTGACATCAAACTGCACCGGGTTCGCGACCAATTCGAGTTCGCCCGCCTGCACCAGGTATTCGTTGGCGCGGATCTGTGCGTCCTCGACGGCCTGCAGGGTGTCCTGCACCGGCGCCCACGGGCCGAGCATGCTCGAGAACCGTTCACTCCACTCGGCGAGCGGCCGTTTGGCCATCGCCTCGGTGAGGATCTCCGCCGCCGCCGCGGTGTTCTCGGCGATCGACTCGACGGTGGCGAACCGAGGATCGTCGGCGAGCTCGTCGAGGTCCATGTGCTTGCACACGTCGGCCCAGAACTTCGTCGGCTGCATCATGACGAACGAGATGTAACGATCATCGGCGGTCGGGTACAGACCCACGAGCGGATTGATCGGCGAACCGTGCACACCTGGCGGGAAGGCCTCCATCCGCTGGCCGAGGTGCTTGGTCAGCGCCACGGTGTGCCCCATCGACCAGAACCCGCTGCCGAGCAGCGAGACGTCCACGATCGACGGTTCGCCGGTGCGCTCCCGTTTCAGCAGCGCCGCCGCGATGCCGCCGGCGAGGTTGGTGCCGCTGATGGTGTCGCCGTAGGCCGGGCCGGGCGGCCCGATCATTCCCGGCATGCCGGGTGGGGTGATGGTGGCCGCGGTGCCTGCGCGGCACCAGAAGGCCGTCATGTCGTAGCCGCCCTTCACCGACTCCTCGCCGCGCGGTCCAAGTGCACTGCCCCGTGCGTAGATGATCTTGGGGTTCACGGCGCGGATGTCGTCGACGTCGATGCCGAACTTCGTCCGGTGCCCCGGCAGGAAGCTGGTCAGAAAGACATCGCTGCGCCTGGCGAGTTCGTAGAGCACTTCCTTGCCCTCGGGCACCGACATGTCCAACCCGATGCTGCGCTTGTTGCGGTTGGCGTGCTCGATGTTGGGGTTGGGATCGCCCTCGACGCGCAGCAGGCCGGTCTGACGCAGCCCGCGCTGTGGATCGCCGGTCACCGCGTGCTCGACCTTGATGACGTCGGCGCCCCATTCGGTCAGCACCGCGCCAGCCGAAGGAACGAATCCGTACATGGCGACTTCGAGGACGCGGATCCCGTCCAGAGGAGCGCTCACGAGACCACCGTCGCGATCGTCTTGCGCTCCAGGAACTCCTCTAACCCGGCGGCGCCCATCTCCCTGCCGATGCCGGACTGCTTGTAACCGCCGAACGGGCTGTCGGGTGCGAAGAACATCCCGCCGTTGATCGAGAGGGTGCCGGTCCGGATGCGGCGCGCCACCGCAATGGCGCGGTCTTCGCTGCCGAACACGGCGCCCGACAGACCGTAGATGGAGTGGTTGGCGATGCGCACGGCATCGTCGTCATCCTCGTAGCGGATCACAGCCAGCACTGGTCCGAACACCTCGTGCTGGGCGATCTCGCTATCCGGGTCGACATCGGTGAGAAGCGTCGGCGAATAGAAGAAGCCCGGGCTCACCTTCTCGCCCCCGGTCACCAGCGTCGCGCCCGCTTCGACGGCGCGCTTGACCATGCCGTCGACCTTGTCGCGCTGCTTCTCGCTGATCAACGGACCCGTGTAGGTGCCCTCTTCGGTGGGATTGCCGTACTTGACCACCCCGAAGTTGTTCTTCAACTTATCGACGATCTCGTCGTGGTGGGCGTTCGGCACCAGGATCCGTGTCGTGATCGCGCAGCCCTGCCCGGAGTGGCTGGCCGTGGCGAACGCGGTGAAGAGCGCCGCCATGTCGAAGTCGCCGTCGTCGAGCACGATCGCCGCCGACTTCCCGCCGAGTTCGAGAAAGACGCGTTTGCACGTCTCGCTGGCCGCGGCCATGATCGCCCGACCGGTCGGAGTGGACCCGGTGAAGGTGATCATGTCGACGTCGGGGCTCGTCGTCAGGGCGACACCGACTTCGGGGGCGGTACCGGAGAGCACGTTGACCACACCGGCGGGGATATCGGTGTGGTCGGCGATCAGCTCACCGAGCGCCAGCGTGATCAACGGCGTATCAGGTGCGCCCTTCAGCACAACGGTGCACCCGGCCGCCAGCGCGGGCGCCAGCTTCGCCAGTGCGAGTTGCGTCGGGTAGTTGTAGGCGATGATCGCCGCAACCACGCCGGCGGCTTCCTTCTCCACCCAGCGGTGGTGCTGCATGCCGTGGCTCTCGCTGTTGCCCAGATCCTCGGTCAACGGGTACGTCTTCAGCAGATCCGCGTAGTAACGAACGATCGCGATCGGCGCGTCGAGTTGGGCGCCCGCGCACATCGCGGGCGTCGCACCGACCTCGGCGATGGTCAGTTCGGCGAGCTCGTCGCGATGGTCGACGAGAACCTGGTGTAACTGGTCGAGGCAACGGATTCGCAACTCGGTGTTGGTGGACCAGTCGGTGGTGTCGAACGCTCGTCGGGCCGCCGCGACCGCGGCCTCGGCGTCGGCCACCGTCGCGTCTGGAGCATGGCCGACCACCTCTTCGGTGGCGGGGTTGATAGAAGGAAACGTCCGTGGCGAATCGACCAGAGCGCCGTCGATCAACATCCGCCGATCGGCGTTCCGCTCAGATGATTCCCGCGTGATCGTCGACGCTTCCGTCATCCACACTCCCTATATGTGATGGAAACTTCATTCTCATCCTCGGCGAATCATACATTCGCACCACGAGAACTCAAGAAAATGAAGATGGCCTAGTCATGTGGCCTGATGACGGCGTTGAGGTGAGAAGACATGCGACAATTCGGTCTAGTTTGTCTTGCGATACTGCACAACGCGAGAGTACGGTTCTCATAATCGGAAAGGTTGATTCTTGATGTTTGAGACGGGCGCGGACACGTGAAGACGGCCCTCGTCACCGGCGGCGGTTCTGGCATCGGCCAGGCCGTCGCGAATCGGCTGCGGTCCGGCGGCTACCACGTCGCCACCGTCGACCTCGTCGCGTCCGACGAGAAGTTCGCGCATACCGCCGACGTCACCGACCGCGCGGCGGTCGACGCCGCCCTCAACGCCGTCCGGGAACAGCTCGGCCCCGTCACCATCCTGGTGAATGCCGCCGGGATGGAACGCTTCAAGCGGTTCACCGACCTCACCATCGACGACTTCAATCACGTCATCGACGTCAACCTGAACGGCGTCTTCCACTGCGTTCAAGCGGTGCTGCCGGACATGATCGATGCCGGCTGGGGCCGGATCGTCAACATCTCCTCGTCCAGCGCGCAGTCAGGGCAGCCGTACATGTCGGCATACGTCGCGGCCAAGGCCGCGGTGAACGGGCTGACCAAGTCGCTTGCCCTCGAGTACGGGCCGATGGGCATCACGGTCAACGCGGTACCGCCCGGCTTCATCGACACTCCGATGCTCCGCAAGTCCGAGGAGCGTGGGCGCCTCGGAGGAACGGTCGAAGATCACATCGCCAGGACCCCGGTGCGCCGGGTCGGCACGCCTGAAGACATCGCCGCCGCATGCGCCTTCCTGATCTCCGAGGAGGCCGGCTACATCACCGGTCAGATTCTCGGGGTCAACGGCGGCCGCAACACCTGAGACACGAAGCGAAAGGACACCATTTCAGTGGGACGCGTTCAAGGGAAAGTCGCCTTCGTCACCGGAGCCGCGCGCGGGCAGGGCCGCAGTCACGCGGTCCGGTTGGCCGAAGAGGGCGCCGACATCATCGCCGTCGACCGGTGTGAGGACTTCGCCACCGTCGGATATCCCATGGCGACACAGCAGGATCTCGAGGAGACCGCCCGTTTCGTCGAGAAGACGGGGCAGCGCATCGTCACGGCGAAGGTCGACGTCGCCGACGGCGGCGGGCTGAAGTCGGCGCTCGAGGACGGCATCGCCGAACTGGGCAGGCTCGACATCGTCGTCACGGCGGCCGGAATCGCGGGCATGAAGGGGTCTGCGGACCTGCCCGCCTGGATCGACGTGATGAACACCAACCTGATCGGCACGATCAACGCCATCCACGTCGCACTGCCACACCTCAGCGAGGGCGCATCGATCGTCGCCACCGGCTCCACCGCGGCGCTGATGGACGTCGCCAAGAACGACAATCCGGGCGCCGACCCGGGCGGCGCGGCCTACCTGCATTCGAAAAGGCTGCTGTCGCAGTACGTTCACAGCCTCGCGGCCGAGCTCGCACCGCGGGGTATCCGCGCCAACGTCGTGCACCCGACGAACACCAACACACCGATGTTGCAGAGCGCACCGATGTACAAGTCGTTCCGGCCGGACTTGGAGAATCCGACCCAGGCCGACGCCGAACCGGTGTTCTACGTGCAGCAGGCGATGAAGATCCCGTGGGTCGAGCCAGAGGACATCAGCAACATGGTGTTGTTCCTGGCGTCCGACGAGGCCCGCTACATCACGGGCACGCAGCAGCGCGTGGACGCGGGCGGCTATCTGAAGTGGTACGACTACCACGTCTAACGGAGGTCTCAAGTGAAGGTTTTCGTCGACTCGGAGCGCTGCCAGGGGCACACGCTGTGCGCGATGATCGCGCCGGATTCGTTTCTGCTCAGCGACATTGACGGCACGTCGTCGCCGGTGACCGAAGTCGTTCCGGCTGACCAGGAGGACGCCGTGCGCGAAGCCGTGCACTCGTGTCCCGAGCAGGCCATCTCGATCGAGGAATGAGGAGACAGTGAGCGTCGACGACATCCGCGCCGCCGACAACGCCCGCAAGAAGAACTCGTACCACTTCGACCGGCATACGCCGGAGTACCGGATGCAGTTCGACGAGATCACCGAGGAGATGCAGGCCAAGTGCCCGATGGCATGGACCGATGTCTACGACGGGCACTGGGTCGCCGCGGACAGCAAGCATGTCTTCGAGCTGGCGCGCTGTCCGGCGGTGTCCAACGATCACGACATCAACGGTGAACGCAAGGGATATCAGGGCATCACGCTTCCGAAGGCACAGCGGGCCACCGTCGTGCGCGGCGGCATCCTGGAAATGGACGAGCCCGAGCACAGCCTCTACCGGGGAGCGCTGAACCCGTACCTCTCCCCCGCTGCCATCAAACGGTGGCAGCCGTTCGTCGACGAGATCGTGCGCGCCGCCCTCGACGAGAAGATCGAGTCGGGCCGAATCGACTTCGTCGACGACCTCGCGAACATCGTGCCCGCGGTGCTGACGCTCGCGATGATGGGCATCGAGCTGGAGAAGTGGCCGGTCTACAGCGAGCCCGCGCACCTCTCGGTGTCCACCCCCGAGCACTCGCCCGATGCCGCACGCGTCGCGGAGATGAACCGGCAGATGGGCATCGACATGATCACCACGATGATGGAGATCCGCGAGAACCCGAGACCCGGTTTGGTCAACGCGCTGCTTCAATTGCGCATCGACGGCGAGCCGGCTCCTGATCTGGAGATCCTGGGCAACCTCGGGTTGATCATCGGTGGCGGTTTCGACACCACCACCGCCCTGACCGCGCACTCGTTGGAGTGGCTGTCAGAACATCCGGATCAGCGCGAGCTGCTCAGCCGCGAACGTGACACCCTGCTGAACGCGGCCACAGAGGAGTTCCTGCGCTTCTACACTCCCGCGCCGGGTGACGGTCGTACCTTCTCCGAAGACGTCGAGGTCGAGGGCACCAAGTTCAAGGAAGGCGAGCGGCTCTGGATCTCATGGGCGATGGCCAATCGCGACCCCGCGGTCTTCGACAAGCCCAACGAGCTGATCATGGACCGAAAGGGCAACCGGCACTTCAGCTTCGGAATCGGCGTGCACCGCTGCGTCGGTTCCAACGTGGCCCGCACGGTGTTCAAGTCGATGTTGACCGCCGTGCTCGACCGGATGCCCGACTACGTATGCGACCCCGAAGGCACCGAGCACTACGAGACCATCGGCGTCATCCAGGGCATGAAGCACCTACCCGCCACGTTCACGCCTGGACCGAAACTCGGCCCCGGCCTTGACGAGACGCTGAAGAAACTGCAGCGGATCTGCACTGAGCAGGAGCTCGCCCGGCCGATCACCGAGCGCAAGGACGCCGCCGTTATCGACTGAATGCCAACCCGGCGTTCGGGCCGGATGGTTTGATAAGCAGCCAGTACGCGACAGGGAACGGAGGGACGCTGATGAGGCCCCTTAAGGCTGTGTTGGCGGCGGTCGTGCTCGCCGCGGCTGCGACGGTGAGTGCCCCGCCCGCGAGCGCCATGATGCTGCTTGGCAACTACGACCTGCTCACCAACAGGTACACGATCGCGTCGTGGGTGTGGAACATCGCGGCGTGCATCCCTGAGAAGTCGCCGGATTGCATCGATGTCAGCGGGATTTCGCGACTCAAGTACTACTACGAGTGGTACGGCAAGGCGCACCTCGACGGCGACACGTACACGTTGACCGTCGACGTGCCCGACGGGCTGCGCTGCCCCTTGGGCGAGATCCTGCCTTCCCGTGACACCTACACCTGGAACCAGGTGACCCTGGCGGGCGAGATCAACTCCACCTACGACCGGGGCTGCTTCGGCGGTCCGCCAGGAACGCAGTTCTGGACCTTCGCACTGCAGAGGCTCTAGCTCACACGCCGGGCGGCGGGACGAACCCGCCGAGCTGCTCCTCGATCAGCCGCGCGACGGCGAGTGTGGTGCGGTCCTCCAGATAGGGTCCGACGATCTGGATGCCGACGGGTAGGCCTGACGCCGTCATACCGACGGGCACGACGGTGGCGGGCAGGTGGGCCAACGTCGCCAGCGCGATCCAGGCCATCAGATCGGTGTACGGCCGGGTCTCGCCGTCCATCGGGATCACCCGCTCGGGGAACGGCTCGCTGTGGTCGTGCGGAATGGCGGGCATCATCGCCACCGGCATCAGCAGGGCGTCCACCCCGACGAAGAAGTCCGCCATCAGCGCACGCAACTGCTCGCGCTTCTCGTTGGCGAACACCCAGTCGCGGTAACGCTGGGTGGCGAAGCGCGCGGTGCGGGCCAACGGACGGTCATCGTCATCGGGCAGGGACTCCGACAGTGTGACCAGTTTGTCGAATGAGCGCTTTCCCGTGGTGGACAACAGGATCGGATATAGGAACTGCTGATAGAGGCGGACCACGTCCGGAAGCACGACATCGGGTCGCGCGTCGATCAACTTGGCGCCGCAGGCCCGCAGCGCGTCCACCGCCGTCTGAAGGACCGCCCCCACCTCGGTGCCGACCGGATACGCGGGGTCGTCGATCCAGAACCCCAACCGCAGATCACTCAGTGACTCGGCGCGTGGGGCGGGGAGCTCCAGGCGCCAACCGGCCGCCGCATGGCCCGCCGCGCCTGCAAGCACCCCCAACGACAGTTCGAGATCGGTGACGTCGCGCGCCAGCGGGCCGACGACGGACAGGTCGGTCGCGGCAAGCGTGCCCGGCGCGGGCGGCAGATGGCCCGCTTGCGATACGACGCCCCACGTCGGCTTGTGCCCACACACGCCGCACCAGTTCGCCGGGAAGCGGATCGAACCGCCGATGTCGCTGCCCAGCTCGAGCGCGGTCATGCCGGTCGCCACGGCGGCCGCGGCACCACCCGACGAGCCGCCGGTGGTGCGCGTCGTATCCCACGGATTGTTGGTCGTCCCGAAGATCGCGTTGTACGTCTGCCAGTCCCCCGCGAGCGAAGGGGTGTTGGTCTTGCCGAAGATCACCGCACCCGCACCGCGCAGCCGCCGCACCGCCTCCGCGTCGCGCTCAGGCACGTGGTCCCAGGCGGGCAGCCCGCACGTGGTTCGCATGCCTGCGGTCTGGTAGGTGTCCTTCACGGTCATCGGCACACCGTGCAGCGGGCCGACGTCACCGCCACTGGCCAGCGCCGCGTCGGCGGCGTCCGCGGCAACGCGCGCACCGTCAGGGTCGAGTGTGACTACGGCGTTCAGCGGGCCGTTGCGCGCGTCGACGCGGGCCAGGTAGTGGTCCAGCAACTCGCGGCTCGACACGTCGCGGCGGCGGATGGCCTCCGCCAGCGCATGTGCGGGCTGCAATGCGATGTCAGACATGCGAAATGCCCTTTCTTTTAAGCAAAGAGTACAAACAGCCCGAACGCCTTCAGGCGCTGAAAGACTGGCCCGGTGACAGTCAGCACCGGGAACGACGTCTATTACGACCCATACGACGTCGAACTCAACGCCGACCCGTACCCGATGTTCCGCCGGATCCGCGATGACGCACCGCTCTACTTCAACGAACGGCATGACTTCTACGCGCTGAGCCGCTACGACGACGTCGACGCCGCGCTGCACGACCACGAGACGTTCAGCTCGGCCCGCGGTGCGGTGCTGGAGATCATCCAGTCGGGCATGGAGATCCCGTCGGGCACCCTCATCTTCGAGGACCCGCCGATCCACAACATCCACCGCAAATTGCTCTCCCGGATCTTCACCCCGCGCAAGGTCGCCGCGCTCGAACCGAAGATCCGCGAGTTCACCGCGGGCTGCCTCGATCCGCTGATCGGCACCGGCCGCTTCGACTTCGTCGCCGACCTCGGCGCCCAGATGCCGATGAAGGTCATCGGCATGCTGCTCGGCATCCCCGAGGCGGACCAGCGCCATGTCGTCGACCACGGCGACTCGACGCTGCGCACCGAGCGCGGCGGCAAGATGACCGAGAACTCCGACGGCGTCATCGCCACCGGCGAGGTGTTCGCGTCCTACATCGACTGGCGTGCCGAGCACCCGTCCGACGACATCATGACCGAGCTGTTGACTGCCGAGTTCGCCGACGAAACCGGCGCCACCCGGCGATTGCGGCGCGATGAGCTGCTGCTGTACCTGCAGGTGATCGCGACGGCGGGCAGCGAGACGACGACCCGGCTGCTGGGGTGGGCGGGCAAGGTGCTCGCCGAGCACCCGGATCAGCGACGCGATCTCGTGGCCAACAGGACGCTGCTGCCCGCCGCGGTCGAGGAGCTGCTGCGCTTCGAGCCGCCCGCTCCGCACGTCAGCCGATACGTGATGCGCGACCTCGAGTACTACGGGCAGAAGGTGCCCGCTGGCAGCGCGATGATGTTGATCGTCGGCGCCGCCAACCGCGACCCGCGCCGCTTCGGCGACGACAGCGAGCAGTTCAACGTCCACCGCGAAGCCCACCAGCACCTGTCCTTCGGTATCGGCACGCATTTCTGCTTGGGCAATGCGCTGGCTCGCCTCGAGGGGCGCATCGCGCTCGACGAGATCCTCGACCGCTTCCCGAACTGGGACGTCGATCTGACCGAGGCCGAGCTCAGCCCGACCTCCACGGTTCGCGGCTGGGAGTCGATGCCGGCTGTGATTCCTTGACCTATCCACACCGAACAGACCACCGAAGAGATACGAGGAGACGTGCATGCCTGACTACGACTACGAAGAGATGAAGAAGGAAGCCGAGCAGTACATCAGGTTCGAGAAGGACAAGAAGAACCGCATCGCCTACATCACGTTCGACCGACCGGATGCGCAGAACTCCACCACGCTCGGCATGCGGCAGAACTACGCCGATCTGATCCACAAATGCAACGTGGACGACGACGTCAAGGTGGTCGTGATCCGGGGCGAGGGTGAGGATTTCGGCAGTGGCGGCGATCTCCCCGAACAGCGCGGCATGCTCGAGAACCCCGGCATGCCGCTGCTGCACGAGCTGGCCATCAACGACGACGATGTGAAATACCCGCCCGGTGGCTCGTACCGCTACCTGTCGACGGTCACCGACTTCTACGCCAAGGCCAAGGCAGGCAACCGGCCGCTGCAGGAGCTTCGCAAGATCAGCATCATCGAGGCGAAGGGCTACTGCTACGGCTGGCACTTCTACCAGGCAGGCGACGCCGACCTGGTCGTCTCCTCCGACGACGCACTGTTCGGCCATCCGGCATTCCGTTACGTCGGATGGGGACCGCGGCTGTGGTGGTGGGCCGAGACGATGGGCCTGCGCAAGTTCTCCGAAATGCTCTTCACCGGACGGCCGTTCAGCGCCAAGGAGATGTACGACTGCGGCTTCGTCAACAGCGTGGTCCCGCGCGATCAGCTCGAGAAGGAAACCGAGAAGTACGCGCTCGCCTGCTCGAAGTCCCGCCCCACCGACACGGTCGCTGTGCAGAAGACCTTCCTCGAGCTTTACAAGCAGCACAAGGGCGAGTACTTCGGCAGCCTTCTCACCGGCATGGTCGAGGGCATGCTGCCGTTGATTCAGAACGATCAGGACAACGACGTCGACCTCACGGAGGGCACCTTCGAGAAGGGTCTCAACAACGTGGTGAAGGACAACGACATGAACTTCCCGCCCGAGTGGCGTCTCAGCCGCTCCGGCCGCAAGAAGCCCTGAGCCCCAGGGTAAAACGGTGTCGGCGCTGAAGGGCATCCGCATCGTCGAACTGGCCGAGTCGGTGGCCGGGGAATACTGCGGGAAGCTGCTCGCCGACTTCGGCGCCGAGGTCGTCAAGGTGGAAAAGCCGGGAGCGGGAAGCCCGACAAGGGCGATGACCCCTGGCAGCCTGTTCGCATACCTGAACACGAACAAGAAATCCGTCGTGCTCGACGGCGAACAGCTCGACGACGTCATCGCCACGGCACACGCGGTCATCGACGATCACACGTCGTCGGTCGAATTGGCGAGCCGACATCCCGACGTAGTGGTCTGCTCGATCACCCCGTTCGGTCATGGCGCGCCCCCGGAGATGCAAAATGCCAAGAGCATCAACGTGTTCCACGCCAGCGGCTGGGGTTATCACACCCCCAGCCACGCCGACCCGGCGATGCCTCCGTTGAAGGGCCCCGGCCGCTTCCTCGCCGACTACGAGGCCGGCCTGGACGCGGCGCTCTGCGTGTCTGCGTCCCTGTTCTCTCAACTACACCACGGTCGCGGCGAATTCATCGACGTCTCCGCGCATGCGGTGCTGGTGTCACGGACCGACTGCATTCTGGGCCGGTTCATCACCGGTGAGATCGCGCCGGAGGGCACCCGCGACGACTTCGACCAGCAGGGCCCCGCGTCGTTCTTCGCCTGCGGCGACGGGCACGTCTATCTCTATATGACCAACGGATATCACTGGAAACAGCTCAAGGAGCTGATGGGCCACCCGCCGTGGCTGGACGAGTTCGACGACGACTGGCTCGAGTTCTCGGTGACACCGCAGAAGGTCGAGACGTTCCACCGCGGCTTCGCCCCGTGGATACGCGAACAGGCCAAGGACGTCGTAGCTGAACGGGCTCAGCGTCTGGGCGTTCCGCTGGTGCCGGTGAACGCCATCGACGATCTGCCCTCATTGCCGCAATACCGCCACCGCGGCTTCTTCCACGATGTGACACATCCGACGCTCGGCACGGCGGCATACCCTACGGTGCCATACCGGATGAGCGTCTCTCCGGCCGAGATCACCAGTTGCGCACCGGCTTTGGGGCAGCATTCGGCAGAGGTGCGCGTCGGTTCGAGATCGCGGGCCCGGTTGACTGTCAAGTCACCGCAACTCAAACCGCCGAGGACGCCGCGGGGCGGACCGCTGGAAGGGGTGCGGGTCGTCGAACTGACCAAGGTGTGGGCGGGGCCCTACGCGGGGAAGCTGCTGGCGTTCCTTGGCGCCGAGGTGATCAAGGTGGAGAACTCGAAGCGGCCCGACGAGATGCGCGCTTACGGCGGAACCGACATCAACCATGCACCGTTCTTCCTCAGCATCAATCCCGAGATCCTGAGCGTCGACCTCGACTTCACGTCACCTGCAGGCAACGAGTCGCTGCGTAACTTGATCGGCCGCAGCGACATCGTGATCAACAACCTGCGCCCGGGGGCGATGGAACGCCATGGGCTGGGATACGACGCCCTGCAGGCCATCAAGTCCGACATCATCTCGGTGTCGATCAAGATGTGGGGTAACGACGGACCATTGGGCTATCAGACGGGCTATGCGCCGTGCTTCGCCGCGCTGGCGGGCCTGGCGTCGTTGGTGGGATACGAGGGCGGGCCGCCACTCGGGGCGAGCATGCGCTACGGGGACTCCACCGTCGGTGCCGCGGCCGCATTCGCGGCCATCGCAGCACTCATGCACCGTGAACTCACCGGACAGGGACAGTTCGTCGACGTGTCCGCCGTTGAGGTGCTGACGTCGATGATCGGCGACAGCGTGCTGCAGCAGGCGCTGACCGGTGAGCGGCTCGGGCCCGACGGCAATCACCATGCCGACATGTCGCCGCACGGCTGTTACCCCTGTGCGGACGGTGACTGGATCAGCATCGCGGTCGCCGACGACGCCGAACGCGAGGCGCTGCAAGACACGCTCGGTCCCGGTGACCTCGCCGAGTTGACACAGGCGCACGACGCCGCGCAACTCGCGCATCGATTGCGTGCCGCCGGTGTGGCCGCAGCCAGGAGCGCTACTTCCCTCGACGTCATCGCCGACGAATCGCTGTGGGCGCGGGGCGCTTACCTTTTCGTGTCCGATCATGTGGAGGGTCAGCGCCCCGTCCTTGGCCCGTCGTGGCGGATGTCGCGCAACCCTGCGCGGATCGAATGCGGCGCCCCCGATCTCGGCGAGCACAATGACTACGTGTTCTCGGAACTGGCGACGTTGCCGGAATGCCGGCGACATCCGACCTGGGAGACCCGATGACCAAGACACTCACCGGCACCGTGGCGTTGGTCACCGGCGCCAGCAGCGGTATCGGCGCTGCGACGGCGCGCGCGTTGGCCGCCGAGGGAGCCGCGGTCGCTCTGCTCGCACGCCGCGCCGACCGGCTCGACGAACTGAAGGCCGAAATCGAGGCGGCGGGCGGCACCGCCCTCACGACAGCCGCCGACGTGACCGACGCCGAGCAGGTGGCCGCCGCGGTAGCGGCCACCGTAGGCGGGCTCGGCCGCCTCGACACGTTGGTGAACAACGCGGGGCTGCTGCGGATGGGGGACGCCGCGCAGGCGCCGCTGGCCGAATGGGACGACCTTGTCTCCGTGAACGTCAGCGGCGTCCTCTACGCCACACGCGCGGCGCTGCCTCACCTCATCGCGGCGGCGGCCGATTCTCCGCGCGGCGTCGCCGATCTGGTCACGATCAGTTCGACAGGGGGCCGGGTGGCCAGGCCCGGCACCGCCGTCTACTCACTGACCAAGTTCGGGGTCAACGCATTCAGCGAGGGGATCAGGCAGGAACTGATCGACAAGCGCGTCCGCGTCGGGCTGGTCGAGCCGGGCACCGTTGCGACCGAGATCACCGAATCCCTCCCCGCGCAAGCGAAGAAGGCGCAGGCGCAGCGAACGGCCGGCATGGTCAAACTGGCACCGGAGGACATCGCCGACGCAGTGCTCTACATGGTGACCCGCGACCGCAGGGTGGCGGTCAACGAGATGCTGGTGCGCTCGGCCGAGCAGACCTGGTGAGCAGCAGGTGGGTCACCGGCGACCATACCGGCCTGTCGTTCCCCGCTGATCCCGCCGCACTCCGCGACGGCGATGTCGCGTTCCTCGCCAAGGCATTTCAGACCCCGGTCACGAAGATCACCAGGTGCGAGGAAGTTTCCGGCGGCAGCACCGGCCGCAAGATGCTGCTGGACGTCGAGTACCGCGACCCCGCGCCCGGACTGCACACCGAACTGTTCGCGAAGTTCTCCCGCGACTTCGACGATCCGGCGCGTGACCGAGGCAGGACACAGATGGAGTCCGAGGTCAGGTTCGCAGCGCTGTCGCTGTCGCCCGGCTTCCCGATAGCGGTGCCGCGCGTGCAGTTCGCCGACTATCACCGCGACACCGGCACAGGAATTCTGATCAGCCACCGAATCCAGTTCGGCTCCAATGGATTCGAGCGGCAGTACCACAAATGCCTGGACTACGAGATGCCCGAGCCTGCCGACCACTACCGCGCGCTGCTGACCGCCCTCGCGCGGCTGGCTGGCGCACATCGGTCAGGGCGGCTGCCGGAGCGACTCACCAACGAGTTTCCCGTCGACCTGCAGGCCGCCGCGGTGGGTGAGCCGCCGCCCCTGACGCCAGACAAGCTGCAACGCCGCATCGCCCGTGTTGCCGAGTTCGCCGACTCATGTCCAAGCCTTTTGCCCGCCTCCGTGCGATCCCCGGAGTTCCTGGCCCGCCTCGCCGAGGACGCCCCGCAGGTGATGGAACAGGAACAGGCCATCTGGCGCCACCTCGCGGAGGCGGGCGACTACATCGCCCTTTCGCATTGGAACGCCAACGTCGACAACGCGTGGTTCTGGACAGACGCACAGGGAGAACTCCGGTGTGGCCTGATGGACTGGGGTTGCGTCAGCCAGTTGAACCTCGCGATGGCGATATGGGGTTCGATGTCAGGAGCCGAAACCAGCCTGTGGGACAACCATTTCGACGAGTTTGCCCATCTGTTCTGCGCCGAGGTGCACGCGTCGGGCGGACCCGTACTGGATCCCGCGGAACTGGAACGACAAGTGGTGCTGTATGTCGCACTGATGGGCCTCACCTGGCTGCTGGACGTGCCCGCGCTGGTCCGTGCGAAAGTCCAGGGCGACGGGTCGGACGTTCGGCGGACGGATCCGGCCATCAAGGCCGACGAGAGTGTTCGCGCCCCGCTGCAGATGTTCATCAATGTGCTGAACCTTTGGGAGGCAAGAGATGTGGGCGGCGCCCTGCGCCATCTCGCCGGCTAGCACTCGCCGAACGTGCGGCGACTGCGAAATCTCAGCTGATTTCTCGCCGTGACTTCACGTTCGATGCGACGCCTCGCTAGCCGATCAGCGCGCGCACCTGTTCCCGCGCGAAGAACTCCTGGTCCTCGCCGTAGCCCTGCATGCCGTCCCACCGCCAGTCGGTGAGCGTCCAGAACGTCAGCCTGCCCGGCCAACCCAGCCAGCGAAGCGCGGTTCGCACCTCGCCCTCGGCGTGCAGCGTGCGCCCTCGGTCGTCTTCGGCGTCCAGCACGACGCGCGCCGGCGCACCCGACCGGCGTTCGAGCACTCGCCGCTCCCCCGCAACCAACTCTCCGAGCTGCCCGTTGCGCATGAGATAGCCGCCAACGACTTTGTCCGCACCCGGTTCTCGACTGGCCATGGTGATCGCGTGCCAGTGCGCATCAGGCCCGGCGATCGCCCAGAGATAGTCCCCCGACCGACGTGCACCGGGTCGATGTGGCCCCCACGTGCGGTCGCGCATCGAGTGGCAGTCCACTTCGTAACGCTCGTCGTTCAACGTTGCGGTGCCACGCATTCGGCCGGGCTGGTCGAAGTGACAGTGCTCCGGCGACGCGTGCCCCAGCACGTGCGGCTCCATCAGCGCCGTCCACTCCAGATCAAGGTCGAGACCCAGCTCCGAGTACGACAGCCGGTATCGCTGCATCGGTTCCACCACCTGGTGCCGAAGTGAGTTGGGCAGCGAGAAGTCTCGGAAATCCAACGGGCCGGTCGGCGGCTGGCGCCAGCGCCAGTCGTAGAACAGGCAGTCGTACACCTCCTCACCACTCGGATCCCACACAGCGGGGCCACCGCCAGAAACCCCGGTCCGCACATCGTGGAAGTAGTAGACGAACCCGATGATGTCGCGGTCTGGGACCGAGAAGTGAAACCAGCCGCTCTCGTTCCAGTCGGCGTCGTCGCCTGCCGGGTGGAAGACCTCGTCCGCCGCGCCGATCTCAGTTGCCATAGGGCGCATACGGGTAGTCGGTGATGCGAAACCAGCCGTCATCGGTTGTCACCACGATCTCCTCGCTGCGGTAGCCGCCCGTGCCGTCCTGCCAGATCACCGGTTCCAACACCAGCGCCATGCCTGCTGGAAAGACGAAGTTGTCGTCGAATTCCTCCCCCAGATCGGTTCCGATCAACGGTGCTTCGGCGGGGTAGGTGCCGATGCCGTGCCCGAGGTAGAAATGCGGCAGCCACGGTTTGGTGCCGCCGTTGGCGGCGATCGCCGCACGGGCGAGATCGCCGGACGTCACACCGGCCCTTGTCACCGCGAGCACCGCGTCCAGAATCATCCGCCACTGCGCGAACTGGTCCTGTTGTTGCGCCGAAGGCTCCTCACCGACCAGCCACGTCCTGCCGAAGTCCGAACAGTAGCCGGCATACGAGATGCTGACGTCCGTCCACAGCACGTCCCCTGCGTTGAGTTCCCGCTCGGTGGTCAACAGGGGTAGTGCGAGGTCGCCGGTAGTGGTCCACACGCCCGCGGCGCGCGAACGCGGCATCACCTGCCAGATCGGCTCCAGCATGTTGGCCGTCGCACCGAGTTCGAATGCCCGGCGCGCGAACGAAGCCGACAGGTCGATCTGGCGCACCCCCGGTACGAGTCGCTTCTGGATGTCGACCATCGCTTCTTCAGTGATTTGGCATGCCCGGCGGATACACGACACCTCGTCGCGCGTCTTGACCAGCTGGGCAGCGGCCACCACCAGCGTCGCGTCGGTGGGCGGACCGCCGGGGAACAATCGGTCCGCTGCGCGTCGCATCGCACCGGGCATCTCGTCAACGGCGACGTTGGCACCGGGAGGTATCAGCTCGGCGAGGATGCGCGCGAATTGCTGGACGCCTTCGTCGAATTCGAGATAGAGCGGACCGTGCAGGTGATCGGCGGGCACCTGGAATTCGGCCGACGCGCCCTCACGCAGCGGCATGAACAAGTGCGGATGCTCATCGCCAGCCAGCACGATCGCAACGGGGCGCTCCACATGGCCAAGGCCTGCGTCGAGCATCGGCCAGCTCGCGCCCGTCGCATACGTCACGTGGCCGTTGAGGAGCAGCACCAACGCATCGACACCTTGATCGGCCATGGCCTCACGAAGCCGCGTGCCGACGTCTGAGTACATGCGATGCCTGTCGGGTGCCTCGGGCACCGTCTCGAAGGTCGTCATCACAGGCCGAGGAAGCTCTTGACGTTGCCGCTGACGATCTTCGCAGCGTCCTCGGCTCCAACCGCGCCGACGACAGCTGCCAGCGACTTCTCCGAGTAACCGAAGGTGCTCTCGTTGTGCGGGTAGTCCGACGACCACATCACCTTGTCGACGCCGATCTCCTCGACGAGCTTGAGACCAAGCGGGTCCACCATGAACGATGCGCTCATGTGGGTGTCCCAGTAGTGCCGGATATCGTGCTGCAGTTGGTGGTTGAGCATGTGCTGATATGACGCCAGCACGTGTTCGGCATCCTGCAGCGCGGTCGGCACCCAGGCGATGCCCCCCTCGAACCAGCCGACCTTCAGCTTCGGGTGCCGGTCGAGAATGCCGGAGAAGATGTAGCGGGCGAACATGTCTCGGAACGAGTCCACGTTGATCATCATCGCGACGGCGACGCTGTTGAACTCGCACGGGCTCTTCGGCGGGGTCTCGCCGATGTGATGGGCGACCGGAAGGCCGGAGTCCTCGATGGCATCCCAGACTCCCGTCATCGCGGAACTGCCGTAGTCGATCGTCACGCCGTCGTCGTCGACGCCCGGGTACAGCGGCATCAAGAATGTGCGCAGCCCCAGCGACTTCAGCTCGGCGAGTGTCCGTTCGGAGCCCTTGGGATCCCACCAGTTGATCAGCCCGACGCCGAAGAAGCGGCCGTTGCTGCGTTCCTGGATGTCGGCGACGTAGGAGTTGTAGATCCGAAATGCGCGCTCGCGGACACCCTTGTCGGGAAGTCCGAAGAGCGCCAGCACGGCGTTGGGGAAAGCCAGTTCCCGCTCGACACCATCCTCGGCGAGTTCGCGGACCCGCGCATCGACGTCGTTGGTCGACGCGCCGGCCAGATCGTCGTACTGCATCAGAACCGCGCTGAAGTCACCGACGACGAACGACTGGCCTTTGTGGCCCACCATGTACGCGCCGTCCTCGTACCAGATGCGCGGCGCCTCCTCCTTGAGATCGTCGGGGAACCGCTCGTAGAAGATGTCTGCCGCCAGCGAAATGTGGTTGTCCGCGGAGAACACCTCCGTACCGGGCGGAAGGCCGATCCGGCCGACGTTGTGGGCGTGGCCACGCCGGTGTTTAGGCGCGCCGAATCCGCCGGGCGGGTACAGCGTGCTCGCGCCAGTGGTAGACATCGTCGTCCCTTCTACAGCAGGCCAGCCACTGTCATATCGGACAGGTACTTACCGATCAGGTCGGCCGTCACGTGCGGTATCCGTCGACCCGACTTCTCGACCGCCGACTGGAAGTGCTTGCCAGGCACCAATGATCCTGCCACCGGCTGAGCCTGCTGACGGTAGATATCGAGCACCGCGAGGACCGAATCGCTGCGCGCCCGCTCGGGCAGGGCGCGCAACGCCGTCTCGAACCGCGTCACCCACTCGGCATAGTCGTCGATGCGTTCGATCGAATGTCCCGCGTCGACGATCCAGTCCACGAACGTGTCAAGCGAGATGCCGTCGTCGTGTGGGTTGGTCGTGTTGTAGGTCGCGTAACCCCTGCCGTTTGGTCCGAGATCCGCAATCGTCTCGGCCAGGAAGTCGACGGGCAGGCCCTCGTAGTGCGGGCGTACGCCGTCGGGGCCCCCACGGTAGAACGACCGAGGCGCGACGCCAGTGGCGACGAGGCTGAACAGGAGCCGCGTGAAGATGTCGGGCACGTTGAGCTGGCCGGCGAAGCGGGAGTCGGCCAGGATCATGCCAGGGCGGAACACCGCGACCGGCAGTTGACACAGGTCGTGTGCCTCGCGCAGCAGAACTTCGCTGGCCCACTTGCTGATCCCGTATCCGTTCGCGTAGGTGTCGGCGACGGTGCACATCGGCACGGCGCGGCGGATGTCGGAATCCTCGTCGACGATGTGGTCCGTCACCGCGGACACGCCCATCGTGGAGATGTAGTGGACCGGCTTGAGCCTGTTGGTGATCGACAGCCGGATCACTTCCGCGGTGCCGGCGACATTGGCGCCGAACAACTGTGGGTATGGGAGGACGTGGTTGACGTGCGCGCCCGGATGGACGATCAGGTCGACGGTGTCGGCCAGCCGGTCCCACGTGGCCGCGTCCAGGCCGAGGTTCGGCTCCCCGATGTCACCCGCGACGACTTCGAGGTGGTGGTCGGCCAACGCGCGGAACCGCTGCAGCAGTGCGGGATCGGTGCCCAGCGCCGATTCGATTCGGCCGCGTGCGTCGGCGGCGACCGCGCCGCGGGTGAGGCAGATCAGCGTGCCACCGCAGTCGGCGAGCCGCTCGAGGTAGGCGAGTGCAAGGAATCGGCCGAGGAAGCCGGTTCCGCCGGTCAGCATCACCGTTCTGATATCAGGCGTGGGCGGTGCCAGGGCTCCGGCGGCTGTCAACGTGTCCTTGTCGATGAACTTGTCCAGCGTAAGGTCAGCGGCGCGCAACTGGGTGGCGGCCGCACCGTGCACCGTGCCGAAGGTCGGGCGAATGGAATCCGAATCACGCTCACGTTCGACGTATTTCGCAATCGATAGCAGGTCGGCGGTGGGGTCGATCACCACGCCGACCGGAACGTCAACGCCGAAGATGTCGGCGAGTAGACGTGAGAAGGTGAGCGCCGACAGTGAGTCGCCGCCGAGGTCGATGAAACGCGCCTCCGGGTTCGCATCGCTCGCGGCGACGCCGAGGGACGCCCTGACCGCGCGCAGGACGGTCTCGGCTACGGGCTGGTCGGCGCCGCCGGCTCGCAGTTCACGGAGCTGAGCGACCTGCTGGTCGGCCATCTTCGTGTACAACTGCTCGAGGTCGGGTCCGTAACGGTCTTTCAACTTGGGGCGCAGGAACTTTCCCACCCCGGACAGCAAACCGTTCTCGAGGCTGAACGCCTCGTCCTCGATGAGGAAGTCCCGCGGCACCTCGTACCCGTTGAGCCCGTTGTCCCTGGCGACCGCCAGCAGAGACTGGCTGATCGCCGCTTTATCGGCCGCCCCGTCGGTCGGCACGATGACAGCCAGCAGGAACGACCGCTCGCTGGTTCCATAGATGTAGATCTGCCGGATCAGCGGGCTGGTGGAATACAGTGCCTCCAGCCGTGATACGGCGACGAACTCGCCCTGCGACAGTTTGATGACGTTGTTGCGCCTGTCGACGAAACGGAGCCGGTCGGGGCCCACCTCGGCCATCACGTCGCCGGTCTTAGAGTAGCCGTCCTGGTCGAACATCTGCTCCGCGAGGTCGGGCCGCTTGTAGTAGCCCGCCATGAACCGCGCTGACTTCACCGCCAGTTCGCCTCGGGGGAAGGGCTTGTCGGTGTTGAAGTAGCCGAGCTCGGGTACGTCGAGCAGCTTGTAGTCGATGACGGGCGGGCGCAGCACGTGCTCGTCGGCGACGATCATGCCTCCCGCGATCTCGGTCGACGAGTAGCCGATCAGCAGATGCTGATCGAGCACCGATTCCATGAACGTCTTGATCTCCGGCGACAGCGCGGCCGACCCGCAGCCGACGGCCAGCACCCGACCGCCGAGGATGTTCTCCCGGATGTCGATCCTCAGCTTCTCGTCCGCCTCGTCCTGGTCGACGCCCGAGAACGTCAGCCGGTCGTGCTCGCTGAGGTAGTTGTGGAAGAACATCTCGCACACCCTGGGCACCAGGCTCAGCGTCGTGGGCCTGGCCATGGCGAGGTCGTCGAACAGCGTGGACAAGTCGCTGCTGGCCGCGAAACAGCTGACGCCGCCGTTGGCCAGCGTCATGATCACGTACCCGTATCCGATGAGGTGGCTCATCGGCATGTAACTCAGTGTGATGACCGGCTGATCGGACTGCGCGAGCCACGTTCCGATGCAGAGGCTTTCGGTGAACATCGCGCCTTTGGGCGTGCCGGTGCTGCCCGATGTGTAGAACAGCCACGCAAGCGGGTCCTCGCCGTCGGGCGCGAGGTGCAGCGGCGCCTGCGCCAGATCCTCGGCTCCGGCTATCACATCTCCGATCGTCTCGACGGTCAACGCGTTGCCCGCGTCGGCGAGCCGCGCGGTGGCGGCGTCGAACGACCTCCGCTGATCGTCGTCGCGGGGCTCGTAGTCGAAGACGATGATCCGGCGCGGGGCCGTCTCGGCCAGCGCGGCCTCGACGGCGGTCTCCAGGTACTGGATTCCCACCGCGAGAATCGCCGGCTGCGTCTCGGTGAGGATCGGCGCGTGCTGCGAGGCGGGCGCGCTGGTCTGCAGCGGCACTACGACCGCACCGAGATGGATGCACGCCATTTCGATGGCGGTGTAGTCGATGCTGGCGAAGCCGAGCACACACACGAAGTCGCCCGCGGTGACCGGATGCGTCTCGTGGTGGTGCCAGTCGCGTGCGATCGCCCTGACCCGCGCCCACAGCTGCGCGTAGGTAATCGTGTCGAACCGCGGCAGGAACCGCAGCGCCGTCCGGCCGGTCACCGGATCGGTCACGGCTTCGCGCGCGCGCTCACCCAGCGCGGGCCTGTCGGCGTAGCCCTCCATCACGGTGGCCATCACCTCGGCGATCCGAAGACCGGGCCGACGCGCGGCCTCCGCGACCTTTTCGTCGGGGCGGGTCGCACGGAACTGCTCGTCGGTGGCGTAGAGGCGCTCGCGCCGCTGCGCCAGGCGGTCCCACTGCTCCTGCTGCGCGCCGGGATCCTTGACGTCAGTTCGTCCGACGAACGCCATAGCCACGCTTCTTTCTTGTCAGTCAACGACTTTCGGATATGTGATACCGGTCAGCTGCTCGCTGAGACGCCACAGTGTCCGCGAGTCGCTCTCGCTGCGGGCCAGTCGCGGAACCTTCGCGAATGTCACCCCACCACCGGCGGTTTCGTACAGCCCGCGCGGACAGTAATAGGCGCCGCCCGTCGCCTCCTCAGACACCGCGGCGTAGAGCGTCGGCTTGATCGCCTCGTCTACGTCGAGCCACATGAACGGGAGCAGCAGCCACGTCATCTTCGTGAGGCGGGCACTCAACGTCGGCTTTTCACGACCGTACGACGCTCCGCTGAGCAGGTTGGTCTTGGCCAGACCGGGATGGGCCGCATTGGAGAGAACACCCCAGCCGCCGGCCTCGCTGTGTCTGTTCAGCTCGATGGCGAATATCAGCTGGGCCAGTTTGGCGATCCCGTAGGAACGCATCGGCTTGTACTCGCGTTCGGCGTTCGCGTCGGTGAAGTCGATGCCTTCTTGTTTGGCCGCGATGCTGCTGACCGTGACGATGCGGGCGGCTGCAGCGGCCCGCAGCAGCGGAAGCAAGTGCCCGGTGAGTGCGAAATGCCCGAGGTGGTTCGCACCGAACTGCAGCTCGAAGCCGTCGTCGGTGGTCTGCCTCTGTGGTGGGGTCATCACGCCTGCGTTGTTGATCAGCAGATCGATGGGTCGGCCTTCGGCAGCGAGTTCCTCACCAAGGGCGGCAACGCTTTCCAGCGACGCGAGATCCAGCTCTTTGATGATGAGCTTGGCGGCGGGCACCGTGCGGCGGATCTGATCGATCGCCGCTTCACCCTTTTCACGGCTGCGGACGGCCAGCATCACATCGGCGCCTGCGGCGGCCAACCGTTTCGCGAGACCGAACCCGAGCCCGCTGTTGGCGCCGGTCACGACCGCCAGTCGACCGGACAGACCCGGGACCGTCAGCGTCAGGCCGTCACTCACCAGGTGACCGGCAGCTCGTAGAGGCCGTATGCGAGGGCGTCGTGCTTGAACGGAAGCTCGTCGATCGGGACGGCGAGCCGCAAAGTGGGGATGCGTCGGAAAAGTGTTGGCAGCACGATTTGTAACTCCATCCGGGCCAGCTGCTGGCCGACGCATTGGTGGCGACCGTAGCCGAAGCCGACGTGCGGGCCGTCGTCGCGACTGAGGTCGAGCCGGTCGGGGTGGTCGAACTGGCGGGCGTCCCAGTTCGCAGGTGCCACATCGAGAATGATGCCGTCGCCTGCGCGGATCAGCTCGCCGCCGACCTCGATGTCCTCGACGGCGATCCGCCGCTGCCCCGTTTGGATGATGCTGCAGTACCGCATCAGTTCCTCGACGGCGACGGCGATCGCCTTGGGGTTCTCGGCGTCACGCAACAGGGCCAGCTGATCGGGATTCTCCAGCAGCGCCGCGATGCTGATGCCGAGTTGGCCCGCCGTCGTCTCGTGTCCGGCGATGAGGATTCCGGTGGCCAGCTGCGCGGCCTCGCGCACGCTGATCTCCTCGGCTTTCACCCGTTCGGCGAGGTCGGACACCAGATCCTCGCTCGGATCGTCCATCTTGGCGAGCAGCAGGTTTTTCAGGTATCTGGCCAGCGCGCCCGCACCCTCCGCGGCGTCCTCAGCGCTGGCGTACCGGCTCATCCCCCGGTTGGCCTGCTCCTGAAAGAACTCGGCGTCTTCGTATGGCACGCCGAGCATTTCGCTGATCACCAGCGAGGGAATCGCCAGCGTGAGCCCCTCGACGAGATCGGCCGGTTTCGGCCCTTCAAGAATCGCGTCGATGTGTGCATCGGTGATCCGCTGTACCGCGGGCCGCAGCGCTTCGACGCGCTTGAAGGTGAAAGGGCGCGACAGCATTCGCCGGAATCGGGTGTGCTCCTCGGCATCCGAGGTGAACACCGAACGCGGCCGCTTGTGCACGGTGGCGAGCATGCCCTCGTTCCAGTGCGGGTATCCGGGTTTGCGGTCGTCAACGCTGGCCCGGCTGTCGGTGAACAGCGATCGAATGGCCTCGTAGCCGGTGATGAGCCACGGTGTGCTGCCATCCCAGATTCGTACGCGGAAAAGCTGTTGGGCGGCACCGCGTTCCATCACCTGCGGCGGCGGGGCGAACGGGCAGCCCGCCGCGCGCGGTAGCGGGAAGTCGAGGATCTCAGACACGCCGCACCACGTCGGCCGAGCCGACAATCCGGACTGGCGCCTGCCAGAGCCCGACGATCGCATCGATGAGCCCTTCGCCTGCCACGGGCCACGGCGACCTGGCCTCCGGTCCATGCTCGGCCAGCTCGCCTTCGTGCTCGGCACAGGTGTGCATCAACAGGTTGCGCGCCATCACGATCCGTTCGAAGCGAACTCGCTTCGGAAGGTCGGGCAGGCAGTCGTTTATCCCGTTCATGGCTGCCACCAGCTCGGTTGAGGCCAGAGCGTCTTTCGTCACGACATGGCGGTAGCTGGGGTCCGCCATCGCCTGCGCGGCGAACCGCGCATACCAGCTCGGATTGCCAAGGACGGCAAGGTGATCGGTCAGCGGCAGCACGAGCGCACCCACCCAGTCGCGCAGCTCGGTCGACCCCGCGATATCGGCGAGCATCCGGCCGCGCAACGCTTCGATGGGACCACGATGCTTGTTTTCGATTGCCCGCAGGAGGTCGGTCCGCGTGCCGAAGTGATAGCACGCCGCGGCGTTGTTGCCCTGGTTGGCAGCCTCGCTGATCTGCCTGTTCGAGACGGCGTACATGCCGCGCTCGGCGAACAACTTCTCCGCCGCCTCGAGCAGTGCCTCCCTAGTCGCCGACGAACGGTCGCTGCTCAGGACTCGGGCTGCGGTCACCGCCTCAGTAGACACCCCGCATCGAGTTAAATCAAGCAGTTTATTTAGGAGTCGATCACCCCGGCGGTGCCGGCTGGGCAGGCGCCTCCTCGGGCACCGGCAGGAATTGGTCCAGCCCGGCAGGGATGTTGGTACCGGGCGGCGGCGCCGTACCCGGCAGCGGCTCGCCCAGCTGTTCTTGCGGCAACTGGCCCAGCAACCCGCCTTTCAGCATTCCGGCGCGGTACATGTCGATGTACCGGCCGACCCATGTTCTGGCGTTGACGTCAGCGTTCTCCTCCCCCGGCGCCACGTCGAACTGCTGGCCCTCACCGGGTGCCGACGGAACAAGGTTCTGCTGGGGGCCGTAGGCGTTGTTGAAGGCGTGCAGGTTCGGGGTCACCCCCGGACCCGCGCCAGGCGCCGACGGCGTCGCGTTCTGGCCCAGCACGGTCGTCCCGTCCAGCCCAGGAATGTTCGGCGCGCCAAGGGGACCGGGGGCCGGATCACCCGCCTGCCCGAGCACCGACAACCCGTTCGGCCCCAGGTCGGAGCCCAGCACCGGCACCGTCACCGGCGGCGCTGGCTCCACGGGCGGCGGTGGCGGCGGGGCGGGCTCCGCGGCGGCCACCGCCGGACCGAGAACCGCTGCCCCGGCCATCAATGTGCCAACCGCCACGACCGCAGAGACGTTCGGCACCTTCGGGTTTCGACCAACCACCGGTGTCACACGGCCTTGGTGACGCCGTAGTAAGCGACCACGTCATCGGTGTCGGTGGTCGAGCTCGTCAACGTGGCGTACGACCGCAGGAACGACTGGCCGACGCAACCATCCACCTTGATGTGCGTGTCCTTGAGCGTGACGCGCACCGGCGCCGCCTTGAACGACTTCTTGTCGACGGTGACGTTGCTGACCGTGCCCGGTTTGGCGTGGATCTCGATGGTGCCGGAGATCGGAAAGGTGACGCCCGTCGGCACGATACCGCCGGTGAGCGAGGAGCCCGATGTGCTGACGCCGACCGAGCCGATCAGCCTGACCTGCCCGAGTTCGATGCCGCAGCCGATCTGATAGCCGGCCTCCAGCGTCCCGCCGTTCAGGCTCGTGCTGCCCTTTCCAGAGACCGTTCCGGTGAAGGTGCCGCCGACGAGGTACTCCCGCGACGAGACCGCCGTCGTGAGGGGCGCCACCGGCAGCTGCGTCTCATTCGAAGCGACGACCGTCAGCGTCCAGCCGTCCGGGGTCGTCACCACACCGGGCTCCGCCGACGCCACCACTCCGTTGTCCGGTGGCGGCCCCGGATCCTCGGCAGGGGGATCGGCCATCGCGAGCGGCGCGGTCCCGACCGCGATCAGCAGGCACGAGGCAAACATGACAAAGCGATTCAGCATGAGGTTCTTCCGTTCGGATTGCACTGCGGTCAGACGGCCTTGGTGACGCCGAGATAGGTGATGACGTCGTCGGTGTTGTCGGTCGAGCTCGTCAATGTCGCGTACGAGCGGATGAAGGACTGACCGGCACACTGATCGGTCTTGATCCGGACGCCGGTGATCGTGACGCGAGTCGAATTGCCCTTGAAGGACTTCTTGTCGATCGCGACGGACGTCACCGTGCCCGGCTTCAGGTACACCTTGCCCTGCAGGCTGACGCCGAAGCCGCCGGTTGCGTTGCCGGTGAATGGAATCGCGATACCAGGGGTGAAGCTGGCACCGGGGTTGATCTCGGTCTCGTCCGAGATGATGCCGCAGCCGATCTGTTCGCCGGCCTCCAGCGTGCCACCGGTCAGCTTGGTCTTGCCGCCTCCGCTGATCTTGCCGGTGAAGGTCCCCGCGACGAGGTACTCGCGGGACGAGATGGCCGTCGTCAGCGGCGCGACCGGTAGCTGCGTCTCATTGCTGCCGACGACTTCCAGATGCCAGCCGTCGGGGGTGTCCAGGATTCCGGGAGGCGCCGACGGTACCGCCCCTTCCGGCGGCAGAGGGTTGGTGGGATCGGCCACCGGCTGAATTGCCGGATCGGATGGCGCGGGTGGATCGGCCGTTGCGATGGGCGCTGCCCCGACCGGGACTGCCATGCAGAGGACCGCCGCCAAGGCGGCAAAGCGTGTGGACATATTCGATTCGGGGCCTCTCTAGGTGAATCCATCGGATCCAAAGGTTCTGTCGCGGGGAGCATCCAATGGCCGGGTTTCCAAGCGGTGAACCCACGGATAACAATGCCCACCCCGTTCTCGACAGGCCGGGCATGCTGGCGATTTGATCCGGATTTCAGTCCTTCACAAGTCATTTCACAGCATGGGATAACCAGATGGATTGTCACAATGCGGCACTCGTTGGGAGGGCGTTCATAGAACGGACACGTCGTCGGTCGACGGTTGGTCGACGTACCCGGCAGTGCCGCCGGACAGGCCGCGTCGAGATCGCCCCAAGCGGGAATCCGCCGTTTCAGCAAACGCCACTAGGCGCGAGTTACTTGGAGGCGCGTTGACATCCAATTCCCGTATTCGCACGCTGACCGTGTCGATCGCATCGGTCGGGCTCGGATTCATGTCGCCCGCGGCGGCATTCGCGGACGACGTGACGACCGACCCATCCACGCCGGGGCCGGTGCAGGTCGCCACAGTTGGCACCTCCGCTGACGCCGACCCCGCCGCCGTCACGGCTTGCGCGGCATTCGCAGAGGCACTGGACGGAACCTCGGTCTACTACGGCGACTTCGCCGACAGCTTGGAAGGATCGGGATACGCCGATCCGGCCGTCAGCGACAGCAACGTCGTCGGCCGCACCGCGCTGCGCCAGGCGGCGGCCCTGGCGATGAACGCGGCCAACACACCTGGTGTGCAACCTGAGATCGCCGATCCGATGCGGACCTGGTCGGTGGACGCGACGAAGCTGCTCGTCAAGATGGGCCTGCGGATTCCAGGAGAAAGCCTCAACACCACAGCCACCGAGATGAACGACGTCGCCACCAAGGCACAAGAGGCATGCGCAGCCGCCGGCACCCACGCCTGACGGTGCTGACATGCGCTGTCGCAGTGGGCTTTTCGCTACTGACGGGATGTGCGACGGCACCAGCCGCCGATATGCCTGCGAAGCCGGTGCAGGATTCGGCGCTGACCGGTCTGCTGCTGACTGCCGGTGACATCGACACCGTCATGGCGACAGACAAGATGACCGCTCATGCACCCGTCGCGCAGATGGGGGATCACCGAAACCTTCTGCCGAACCTGAACTGCCTCGGCGTCTGGCAGGTCACCGAGGCGCCGATATACGACCCGAGCGATTGGAAGTCGGTGCGCCAGCAGATGCTCCGCACACCCGACAACGACAGCTGGGACAGCCTCGTCGTGCAGTCGGTTGTCCGGTATGACACCGCCGAGGCCGCGCAACGCTTCTTCACCGAGTCGGCGGGCAGGTGGGCGCATTGCACCAACCACCGCGTCAACATCCGGCTCAACGACCAGCCGTTGCCTGCTTGGCTCAGCGGCGACCTCACCTCGTCGCAGAACAAGCTCATGATGCCGTACGTCCGAGGCAGCGGTGCCCAGACCCGGTCCTGCCAGCACGCACTTGCATTGGCGACCAACGTGATACTCGACATTCAGGCATGCAGACCCCAACAACCGACCGCCGTCACCCAGGCCGGAGAAATCGCCGACAGGATCGAGGCGAAGTTGCCGAGGTGACGCAGGCCGATCAGGTCGGTTAGCTCAACCAGCCGACCTCACGAAGGAAATCCTGGGTGTGCGCGATGCGGCCGGTCAGTGTCTTCGGGTCGCCGGTGCACAGCAGCAATGCGGTCTGCGTGATGAGCGCGATGTCTTCTGTGTCGGTCTTGGCGAGGTCCAGCGTGCCCGCCCCGGGTGTGGCGACCGGGTTCGTCGGCGCGGCGGCGTTCACGGCGATGCCGTCGTCGTACAGTTCGGCCGCCAGGCTCTTGGTCATCCGGTTGAGGGCGGCCTTCACCGTGCCGTACACACCGAAGCCGGCCGCACGGTCGAACTCCGAAAACGGCGGCCCGGTGGGCAGATCGCCGCCGACCGACGTCACGTTGAGCACCCAGCCGCGGCCGCGCTCACGCATGGCCGGGATCGCCAGCTGCGTCAGGTGCAGCGGCGCCAGCACATGCATCTCCATCATCAGCCGGACGCGACGGTCCGGGAACTCATCGAGCGGCCGCAGGAAGGTGACCGCGGCGTTGTTGACCAGGATGTCGGGCGCGCCGACGCGTTCGACGACCTCGCCGAACAGGCGCTCGCGGTCATCGGGGTTGGCGAGGTCCGCCTGTATTGCCACCGCGGATCCGCCCGCTGCTTCTATCTCGTCGAGCGTCTGACGAAGGGAACCTTGATATTTCGGGTCGGGTTCCATGGTGCGTGCGGTGAGCGCCACCGTCGCGCCCTCACCCGCGAGGCGCTGCGCGATCGCCTTGCCGAGTCCCCGGCTGGTGCCGGTGACCATGGCCACCTTGCCTTCGCACGACATCGAGCCCCCGGCGGTCACGTCCGCGGTATCCCGGCCAGCTTGTCGGCGAACTTCACCTCGGCGGCCTCCCGCAGCCGCAGCAGGTGCTCGGTGGGGAACACATCGGGCGCGGGCTTGTAGTCCTTGAGTAGCAGCCGGGCCAGCGTCACCTTGTGCACCTCGGTCGGCCCGTCGGCGAGTCCGAGCACAAAGGACTCCACCAGGTACTGCACGAACGGCATCTCATGGGTGGTGCCCAGCGAGCCGTGCAGCTGCAGGGCCCGTGCCGACACGTCGTGAAGCACCTTCTGCATCATCGCCTTGACCGCCGAGATGTCCGCCCGCACTGCCTTGTAGTTGTTGTGCTGGTCGATCTTCCACGCGGTCTGCAGGGTGAGCAGCCGGAACGCCTCGATCTCCATCCACGAGTCCGCAACCATCTCCTGGACCAGCTGTTTGTTGGAGAGCATGTCGCCCTGGGTGTATCGCGATACGGCACGTTCGCAGATCATGTCGAAGATGCGGCGGACCAGCCCCACTGTGCGCATCGCGTGGTGGATGCGGCCGCCGCCCAGCCGCGTCTGCGCGACGACGAACGCGCCGCCGCGGGGGCCGAGCATGTGATCGTCTGGGACACGGACGTTTTCGTATCGGACATAACCCTCCCGACCGCCACCGCCGAACGGCTGGTAGCCGAGGCCGACGTCGCGCAGCACGTTGATGCCGGGGGTGTCGCCGGGGACGACGAACATCGAGTACCGCTCGTAGGGCGGGGCGTCAGGATCCGTCAACGCCATCACGATGATGAACGACGCCATCGAGGCGAAGGAGGAGAACCACTTCTCGCCGTTGATCACCCAGTGATCGCCATCCTTCACGGCGCTGGTGGTGAAGACCTTCGGGTCCGCGCCACCCTGCGGCTCGGTCATCGAGAAACAGGACACGATCCGGTTGTCCAGCAGCGGCTCGAGGTAGCGCTGCTTCAGCTCAGGCGTTCCGTAATGCGCGAGGATCTCGCTGTTGCCGGAATCGGGTGCCTGCGAACCGAATACAATCGGCGCACATTCCGACCGGCCGAGTATCTCGTTGAGCAAGGCCAGCTTCACCTGACCGTAGCCGGGTCCGCCGAGATGGGGGCCGAGGTGGGTGGCCCACAGCCCGCGCTCCTTCACGATCGCTTGCAGCGGCGGAATGAGCGCCTGGCGCACCGGATCGTTCAGGTCGTGTGACTCCTTGACGATCAGGTCGATCGGCTCACATTCCGCGCGCACGAAAGCCTCGACCCAGGCCAGCTGCTCCGCCCACTCCTGGTCGGTCGAGAAGTCCCACGCCATCGGTCGTCCTTCCGTCGTCACCAACTGTTGCGTTTGTTGAGGTGTCTACTCGCACTTCTCCGCAACAAACGCAACAGATGTGTAGCTGAGCCGCTCACGGCGACCACTTCTGCCGTCGCGTGGCGGCGTCGTCGGTTGCGTGGCTGAGCACCTGATTGCGATTCTCCAGTTCCGTCGCCGCGTCGAGTCCGGTGGCATCGGTGTTCACCTGAAGCGCACGCTTGGTCAGCTGCACGCCCAGCGGCGCCAATTCGGCGATCGCGGAGGCGATCTCGATGGCGCGGTTGACCACGCCGTCGGGCTCGACCAGTTCGCTGACCATGCCGCGGCGATCGGCTTCGTCGGCCGCCACCGTGCGCCCGGTCAGCATCCAGTCGGCGGCGACGCTGGTCCCGACGATCCGCGGAAGGTGGTAGCTCATTCCCATCTCAGCGCCGGACAGCCCCAGCAGGATGGCGGCATTCCCGAATGTGGCTGCGCTGGAGCAGATCCGAATGTCGGCGGCCAGACACAGCGCGAGCCCGCCGCCGACGCAGGGGCCGTTGACGGCGGCGACGACAGGTTGCGGCATGCCCCAGATGGCCCGCGGCAGCGCCGCCATCGATTCCTGGAACCGCAGCCGGTCGATGGCGGGGTCGGCGGCATCAGGTACCCCGGGACCGAAATCGCGCATGTCGATGCCGGAGCAGAAGCCACGCCCCGCGCCGGTCAGGACAACGGCCTTGACCGATGCGTCGTCAGCCGCCGAGGACAGCGTCTCGATGAGTTCGCGCCGCATCACGTCGTTGATCGCGTTGAGTCGCTTCGGCCGGTTCAGCGTCACGGCAAGGACGCCGGGCTGCGGCCGTTCGACGATCAGCGTCTCGGTCACCGGACTCAGCGCCGCGGCAAGCCGAGCACCTGCTGGGCGATGATGTTGCGTTGGATCTCGGAGGTGCCGCCTGCGATGGTGCCTGAGTAGCTGCGCGCATACCGCTCGAACCAACTCGCGAAGTAGTGATCGAGGTTCATGTGCGCGTAGCGCCCGGTCGTCGAGGGATGCAACAAGCCGTCGACGCCCGCGGCGGTCAGCGCGGTGTCCGCCGTGCGCAGCTCCGCTTCGGAGCCGAACAGTTTGAGCACGGAGACGGACGCGGTGTCGGCCTCGCCACGCGCGGCCTTGGCCAGCGCCGCAGACCCCATGGCGCGCAACGCGATGTAGTCCATCACCGAGCTGGCGAACTGGTCGCGCTGCAACTCGCCGCGCGGACGGAAGTCGGTGATCATGTTGTTGATCCGGTCGGCGAAGCCGAGCCACATCATCGTGCGCTCATGCCCGAGCGAGCCGTTGGCCACACCCCAGCCGCCGTTGAGAGGTCCGACGAGGTTCTCCGCTGGGACACGGGCGTCGGTGAAGAACACCTCGTTGAAGTCCTTGTTGTCCTCACCGCAGATGTCGGCGAACGGCCGGCACACCACGCCGGGGGTGTCGGTGGGGATGATCAGCACGCTGATGCCCTTGTGCTTGGGGGCATCCGGATCGGTGCGCACGAAGGTCAGCAGGAAGTCGGCGTCGTGGGCGCCGGACGTCCACACCTTCTGTCCGTTGACGACGAAGTCGTCGCCGTCGGCCACGGCGCGGGTGCGCAGCGACGCGAGGTCGGAGCCAGCGCTCGGCTCGCTCATCCCCAGTGACGCGGTGAGCTCGCCCTTGAGCACCGGCACCGCCCACTTGTGCTTCTGCTCGTCAGAGCCGAACGAGATGAGCGATGCCGCAACGATGTTGACGCCCTGCGGGTTGAAGCTGTGGTAGATCCGCCGCCTGCAGAGCTCGTCGAGATGCACGAACTGCTGCAGCACCGATGCGTTGCGGCCGCCGAACTCCGGCGGCTGGGCGGGCAGCAGCCAGCCGTTGTCGAACAGCAGACGCTGCCACTTGCGTGCCCACTGCGGCATATGCGACACCGATTTCGGCCGCTCGAGTGTGTCGACCTCGCTTGGCAGGTGCTCGTCGAGGAACGCCGAGAACTCGGCGCGGAACTCCTCGACCTCGGAATCAAAAGTCAGCTGCATCGAATTCCTCCGCGATCAGCGCGCGATGTTCGGCCGCGCCGCCGAGCAGCAGCTCGCCGGCCTTGGCCCGCTTGAGGGCGAACTGCAGATCGTTCTCCCAGGTGAATCCCATGGCGCCGAACAGCTGCAGGCCGTGCCGGAACACGACCGCCTGGCACTCCCCCGCGGCCGCCTTGGCCATCGACGCCGCGAGGCGGCGGCGCGGGTCATCGGCCGAGATCGTCAGCGCCGCGAAGTACGACAACGCGCGGGCGCGTTCGGTGGCGACGTGCATGTCGACGGCCTTGTGCTGGACGGCCTGGAACGACCCGATGGCAACGCCGAACTGCTGGCGCTGCTTCACGTGCTCGAGCACGAGGTCGATGATGCGCTGGCATGCGCCGACCGTGGTGATCGCGATTCCGGTGAGCGCCAGGTGACGCGCCTTCTCGGCGTCGGTGTGCAGCCGTTCGGTGTCGGCCAGCCGCACGCCGGCCAAGGACACGTCGGCGATGTGCAACACGGGGTCGAAGACCTTGCTGCGCCGGATGGTCGCCTTGTCCGCGTCAACGAGGAAAACGCCGCCGTCGGTGACGACGGCAAGCCGGTCGGCCCGGTCGGCGTCAAGGACGTGGCGCGCAGTTCCGTCGAGCACCCAACCCTCGGCGTCGCGGTAGGCGGTGATGCCGTCGTAGATCGCCGCGCCGGCGTTCTGCGGGTCGAAGCGGTCACCGACCAGTGGTGCGAACTGCGTCAACGTCGCGAGGAACGGTGTGGGGTCGGTAGCGCGGCCGAGCTCTTCGAGCACGATCGCGAGCTCGACCGCATTCTCCGGGTCGGTCAGCTCGGTCCATCCCGCGTCGATATAGGCCTGCCACAGCGGTGCGGGGTCGACGCCGTTTTCGGCGACCTCCCGCACCAGCGATGGCGGGCACTGCTTCCCGACCGCATCGCGCACGGTGTCCTGCCACAGCCGCTGATCCGCATCGAACTCGAGTAGCATCCGGCGCCTCCTGGTGCGATTGCCCGTCGAGCACGAGAATAACATTCTCCTTAGATGTCGTAACTGTTCTCGAAAAGCGACTACCTCGTTTCGCCGAGTGGCTACCGTGCATGTGACCAGCGCGCACCCTGACCTGCGGAGAAGTAAGCGTTGCGCTTGAGAACCCAATTCTTGCCAATGAAGAACTTGGCTTTACACTGGCTCTATGCCCGGTGCATACCGGCAGACATCGGAGGCCCTCAGTGATCCAACATCCTGACGGAGCGACGACGCCCGTCATCGATGCGAGCGTGCACATCTTCGCCAAATCGAACAAGGACCTCCGCAAGAACTTCATGGCCGAGCCGTACCGCAGCCGCGGCTTCCCCGACTACGAGATGGACTGGTACGGCGCACCCGGCGGCGAGTACGCGAAGGGCACCGAAGGTCCCGACCGCCAGTACCCCGGCTCGGATCCGGAGATCGTCGGCAGGCACCTGTTCGACGAGCGCGGTGTCGACATCGCGATCCTGCACCCGATGACGCGCGGCATCATGCCCGACCGGCACCTCGGCACCGCTATCGCCGCGGGCCACAACGAGATGATGGTGTCGCGCTGGCTCGACGACGGTCCCTATCGTGACCGGTTCCGAGGCACCATCCGGGTGAACCCCGACGACATCACCGGCGCACTTCGCGAGGTGGAGAAGTACAAGGATCACCCAGGGGTGGTGCAGATCGGGGTGCCGCTGCAGTCGCGAGAGGTCTACGGCAAGCCGCAGTTCTGGCCGTTGTGGGAGGCCGCAGTGGACGCCAACCTGCCGGTGGCCGTGCACATCGAGGTGGGGGCGGGAATCCAGTTCGCGCCGACGCCGTCCGGCGTCACGAGGACCTATGAGCAATACGTCAGCTTCATGGCGCTGAACTACCTGTATCACCTGATGAACATGATCGCGGAGGGCGTCTTCGAGAGGATGCCCGAGCTGAAGTTCGTCTGGGCCGACGGCGCCGCCGATCTGCTGACCCCCTTCATGTGGCGGATGGACTGCTTCGGGCGTCCGCACCTGGAACAGACGCCGTGGGCACCGAAGATGCCGAGCGACTATCTGCCCGACCACGTCTTCTTCATCCAGGGCGCGATGGATGGCCCTGGCGACGTCGACTTCGCAGGTGAGTGGCTCGGCTTCACCGGCAAGGAGGACATGCTGATGTACGGGTCCAGCTACCCGCACTGGCAGGCCAACGAGCTGAAGGTGCCAAGCGCGTTGACACCAGAACAGCGCGACAAGCTGTGCTGGGGAAACGCCGCCCGGCTCTACGGGATAGACGTTGAGGCCGGTGTCGGCGCACAGTAATAGCTACAGGCATCGATAAGGGAGACCACGATGACGGTAACCACCACAGAGCGCAAGCCGGCGGCCGAGCGCATTGCCGTTCGATGCGTCGACTCCGACGTCCATCCGACGCCGCGCGCAGGCGAGCTGACGCAGTACATCCCAGAGCCGTGGCGCAGCAAGTACTTCCTGGCCCGCAAGATCGGCGACCAGATCTACTACGACGCCCCCGACTATGCGCACGCGTACGCCATGCGAGCCGACACGTTCCCCGCGGACGGTCAGTTCCCCGGCAGCGATCCGGATCTCGCCTTCAGGCAGTTGATCATGGAGGCAGGCGCGGATATCGGAATCCTTGAGCCCGCCGCCTACCCGGCCCGCTTCCGCGAGGCCAACCACGCGATCAGCTGCGGCCTGAACGACTGGCAGGCCAATCACTGGCTGGACGGCCACAACAACTGGCACGAGCGCTGGCGCGGCTCGATCTGCGTCGCGATCGAAGAGCCCGAGGCAGGCGCCCGCGAGATCGAGAAGTGGGCCGGACACCCCTATATGGGTCAGATCCTGATCAAGGCCGAGCCGCGCCCGTCATGGGGCGATCCGAAGTACGACCCGATCTGGGCCGCCGCGACCAAGAATGACATCACGGTGAGCTGCCACCTGTCCCGCGGCCACCACGAGGAGCTGCCGATTCCGCCGGTCGGATTCCCCAGCTACAACCACGATTTCATGGTCACCTACTCGCTGTTGGCGGCCAACCAGGTGATGAGCCTGATCTTCGACGGTGTCTTCGATCGCTTCCCGTCGCTGCGAATCGTGTTGGTGGAGCACGCATTCACCTGGATCCTGCCGCTGATGTGGCGGATGGATGCGATCTACGAAGCACGAAAGTCCTGGATGGACATCAAGCGCAAGCCGTCGGACTACGTCAAGGACCACATCAAGTTCACCACCCAGCCGCTGGACTATCCGGAGGACAAGACGGAGTTGACGCGGGCGTTCGAATGGATGGAGTGCGAGAAGATCCTGCTCTTCTCGTCGGACTACCCGCACTGGACGTTCGACGACCCGCGCTGGCTCGTCAAACACCTGCCGGAACACGCCCGCGAGGCCATCATGTTCCGCAACGGCATTGCGACGTACCACCTTCCCGAGACCGTCCCGGCCCTCGAGGGCCAAGTTCGGGTGTTCTGACTAGTGCCAGAGGAAACGAAACCGCCCCGGCTGGCGCAGGGGCGTGAGCACGTCGTAGCCACCGTCGACGAAATCCCACCGGGGACACACAAGCTGGTGCCGATCGGACGCCACGGTGTCGGCGTGTACAACGTCAACGGAACGTTTCACGCGATCGCGAACTACTGCCCACACGAAGGCGGCCCGCTGTGCTCCGGCAGGGCGCGTGGCCGAACCGTCGTCGACGAGAAAGTACCCGGTGATGCCGTCATGGTCCGCGATCTCGAATTCATCTACTGCCCTTGGCACCAATGGGGATTCGAGCTCGCCACCGGCACCACCGCGGTGAAACCCGAATGGAGCATCCGCACCTATCCGGTGCGGATCGTCGGTAACGACGTGCTGGTGATGGCATGACAACAGTGGAGTCGGGGCCCAAGCTGAAGCGCGGCGAGAAGGTCTTCGAGGTCAACGGCGGCAATGTGGTGTACGAAATCCTGGGCAAAGAAGGAGATTTCATCGCTTTGACGCCCGGCGGCCGGTACAGCAAGGACATCGAAGGGCTACGACCGCTGGCGCAGGCTCTGGTCAAGGGCGGCTACCGGGTGCTGCTGTGGGACCGACCGAACTGCGGCAAGTCCGACGTCCAGTTCTACGGGCAGAGCGAATCCCACATGCGGGCCGAGACGTTGAACGCCTTGATCACCGGGCTCGACATCGGACCGTGCATCATCGCGGGCGGATCGGGTGGCGCGCGCGACTCGATGCTGACCACCATGCTCTACCCCGACATCGTGCGAAAGCTCGTGGTGTGGAACATCGTCGGCGGGGTGTACGGAGCCTTCGCACTCGGCGCCTACTACGTGATGCCCACCATTCACGCCGCGAGGGCGCTTGGCATGCAGGGCCCGCTGCGGTTGCCCGAATGGAAAGAGCTCATCGAGGCCAACCCTCGCAACAAAGATCGGATACTGGCGCAGGACAGCGACGAGTTCCTCAAGGTGATGTTGCGCTGGCTGAACGCATACGTGTCCAAGCCCGGTCAGACGATCCCCGGCGTTCCCGACGAGATGTTCGACGAGATCAAGGTGCCCACGCTGATCATCCGGGGCGGAGAGAACGACTGGGACCATCCGAAGCGGACGTCACTGGAAGTCAGCTGCCTGATCAAGGGCTCCAAGCTGATCGACCCGCCGTGGCCGGAGGATGCCTGGGAACGCGCCAGTGAGGCGCGCGCTCAGGGAAAGGTCAAGCGCTTCAACATGTTCGACACCTGGGTGCAGGCGGCGCCTGCGATCCTGAAGTTCCTGGACAAATAATGGCGCTAGATCGTTCGAATTTGCACTTCGCAGTTGAGGGACGCCTCGAGCGCGGTGTGGATTCGGCTTTCCGGCACGCGGTCCAGATCGGTCTTGCGCAGCGTCACGGTGACGACGTCCAGCCCGTCGTCTCCCGGCGTGCGGCTGATCTCGCCGACCAGACCGAAACCCGCGAGCACGCCGTGCGCGTCGTCGTCGGTGCCCCGGCTGACGTAGGTCAGCACACCGGGCGCGGGCTCGGTACCGAACGCCTTCGCGCACAACGCAACCGCGTCCCGCTTCAACTGCTCGGCGTCGCCGCCCACCATCAGCATCTGAACTTCGCGACGGCTCGCGGGCATCGCGGCGATGTTGCTGTCCAGCACCTCGATGTTCGCCGCATTGACGAGACCGCGGAGGGCCGCCATGCCGTCCGTTAACTGGTCCGGCGTCAGGCGGCCCGCGGGGTCCACCTGGACACGCACCACCGCGGTTCTCATGTCGGCAACCCTAGCTGCGGGCGGGACGCTGCCATGACCGCCTCAACCGACTTCGCCGTCACGGTGTGGCCCGGCATCGAACCCCGGCTGCTGCGGCAGGGCGCCGAGGACTACCCCGGCTACCGCGACTCGGGCGGATACCGGGCGCTCGAGGACGCCGACGGCCTGCTCAGCCAGATAGACCTGTCCGGCATCCTCGGCCGTGGTGGCGCTGCCTTCCCCCTCGCGGTGAAGCTGAAGACCGTCCGCGACAACGGCAGGACGGCAGGCGGGGCGGTGGTGGTCGCCAACGGCGAAGAAGGCGAGCCCGCGTCGATCAAGGACCGGTGGCTGCTGCGCAACCGTCCCCACCTGGTGCTCGATGGACTGCGGCTGGCTGCTCGGCTGGTGTCGGCCGCCAGCGCACATGTCTATGTCTCCGACCACGCTGCCGCAGAAGCGATGCGGACCGCGCTCGCCGAGATCGACGCGGACGTCCTCGACGGGCTGTCGATCACAGTGGTGACGGTCGACCCCGGTTACGTCGCGGGCGAGGAGACGGCCGCGGTGCGGGTGCTCAACGGCGGCCCGGCCAAGCCGACCGACAAGCCGCCGCGCCCATTCGAAGAGGGCGTCGGTCGCCTTCCGACGATGGTGAGCAATGTCGAGACGCTCGCACTGATTCCCTTCATCCACCGTCACGGCGCCGAGGTGTTTCGCGCGGAGGGCACGTCGACGTCACCGGGGACATTCCTCGCCACGATCACAGGCGCGGGCAGGCCACCGGCACTCTACGAACTGCCGCACGGGCTGGCGTTCGGCGAGCTGCTCGAATTCCACGGCGTGGCAACCAATCAGGTACACGGCGCGCTGATGGGTGGCTACTTCGCCGGCCTGCTGAACATCAACGTTCTCGACATCACGCTCGACCACGAGTCGGTGCGCAGGCTCGACAGCGGCCTGGGCTGTGGAGCGATCACAATCCTCACCGAGGATTGTCCGGTGGCGGTCGCGGCATCGGTGATGGCGTACTTCGACCGTGAGAACGCGGGCCAGTGCGGCTCATGCTTCAACGGCACCGCCGCCATGTCGGCGGTGACCGAGGCGCTCCGCGACGGCGTGGCCACCACAGAGGACCTGGCGCGGCTGGAGCGGTGGTCGGTGGTGCTTCGCGGGCGAGGCGCCTGCGCGACGCTGGATGCAGCGACGAACGTGGCGGCCAGCCTGCTGTCGGCGTTCCCGCAAGTCGTCGATCGCCACCTGAACAACGACTGCGACGCGTGCCGCACCGGCGCGTTCAAGGCCGACCGGCCCTATGAGATCGAGGCGGTGGTGACGGCGTGAAGATTCGTCTCGACCGGACGATGTGCGACGGCTTCGGGCTGTGCGCCAAACATGCGCCGGAGTACTTCTCGTTGGACGACTGGGGATATGCATCGCTGGAGGGCAACGGTGCGATCCCAGAGCAGGACAGGGCCGCGGTGATGCGGGCCCTGCTCGACTGCCCGGTGCACGCCATCATCGAGATGGGGGAACATCGACCATCGCGCGACGGGACCGCGCATTCGGACGCACGCGAAGCGCCAGAACCCGACCCGAAGACAGACGACAACGAAGCGATATCGGAATTCGTCCGGTGACCAGACCGCTGCCGGAGATCAACGCGCAGAACGAATTCTTCTGGACCGCAGGCGCCGACGGCGTGCTGAGGATCCAGGAGTGCAAGGACTGCGATGCACTGATTCACCCGCCGCAGCCGGTGTGCCGGTACTGCCGCAGCCGCAATATGGGTGTGCGCGACGTGTCGGGCGAGGCCACCCTGTCCGCGTTCACCGTCAATCACCGTTTCGGCTTTCCCGACCTTCCGCCGCCCTACGTGGTGGCACAGGTCGCGATCATCGAGGATCCGCGGGTTCGGTTGACCACCAACGTCGTTGACTGCGAACCCGATGAGCTCGAGCTCGGTCAGGCGGTCGAGGTCCGGTTCGAGAAGTTCGAGGACAAGATCGGGACCGTCTGGCTGCCGGTGTTCACGCCGACCGCGGAGAAGAAGACCGGGCCGCAGGCCGTCGACGAGATCGCACCACAAGACTTCGGCAAGCATGTCTCGCCGATGCTCACCAAGGAGAAGTTCGAGGACGCGGCGGCGATCACCGGAATCGGTATGTCGAAGATCGGCAGGCGGCAGATGGTGCCGCCGCTGTCGTTGACCCTCGACGCCTGCGAACAGGCGGTTGCCGATGCGGGGCTGACCCTCGACGACATCGACGGGCTCTCAACGTATCCGGGACTCGATATCGCGGGCATGGGCGAAGGTGGGGTCACCGCACTCGAAGGCGCGCTCGGGCTGCGGCCTGTGTGGATCAACGGCGGAATGGACACCTTTGGTCCCGGCGGCTCGCTGATCGCGGCCGTGATGGCCGTCGCGACCGGTATGGCCCGCCACGTGTTGTGCTTTCGCACCCTGTGGGAGGCGACCTTCCAGCAATTGATGAAGGAAGGCAAGATGTCGCCGCCAGGGGGTGCCCGCACCTCGAGCTGGCAGATGCCGTTCGGCGCGACGTCGGCCGCGCACACGCTCGCAATGAACGCGCAGCGCCACTTCGACCGGTACGGCACCACCAGGGAAACGCTCGGCTGGATCGCGTTGAACCAGAGGGCCAATGCCGCGCTGAACCCGACCGCGATCTACCGCGATCCGATGACGATGGACGACTATCTGAACGCCCGGCTGATCACCACCCCGTTCGGGCTCTACGACTGCGACGTGCCGTGTGACGGCGCGATCGCGGTGATCGTGTCGGCCGTCGACGTCGCCAAGGACATGCCGCACAAGCCGGTGCTCTTCGAGGCGGTCGGCACGCAGATCGTCGAGCGCACCGACTGGGACCAGACCACGATGACCCACGAACCACAGGTGCTCGGTCAGTCCGCCCACATGTGGACCCGAACATCGTTGCGGCCCGAGGATGTCGACGTTGCCGAGCTGTACGACGGCTTCTCGTTCAATTGCCTGTCGTGGCTGGAAGGACTCGGCTTCTGCGGAATCGGCGAGGCGAAGGACTTCATCGACGGCGGTAAGGCCATCGCGCGTGACGGCGTGATTCCGCTGAACACGCACGGCGGCCAGCTGTCACACGGGCGCACGCACGGTATGGGACTGATCCACGAGGCCGTCGTCCAGCTGCGGGGCGATGCGGGCGAACGGCAGGTGAAGGGCGCCAGGGTCGGCGTGGTCAGCAGCGGTGGCCTGACGCCGAGCGGCGCCATCCTGCTGCGGACGGCCGAATAAGCGTGAGCGCCCCCCAACCGCGTCCACGCGTCGTCCTGGTCGACGGCGTACCGATGTCGGCGTTGGTCGCGTCCGCGCCGGAGTCGAAGGCCGTGATCGTCGCGGTGCACGGCGGCGCCACGTCGGCAGCGTACTTCGACTGCCCGGGACACCCGGAGCTGTCCCTGTTGCGTGCGGCGGCCGCCGACGGCTACACGACCATCGCGCTGGATCGCCCTGGCTACGGAGCGTCGGCGTTCTACCACGAGGATATGACCGATGCGGGAAGGCGCGTCGGCTTCGCGCTGGGCGCCGTCGACAAGATCCTTGCCGAGAATCCCCGTGGCGCAGGACTTTTCCTACTCGCCCACTCCGCCGGATGTGAACTCGGGCTGCGCATGGCGGTGGACGAAAGGGCCACCGACGTACTCGGCGTCGAACTGTCGGGAACCGGCCTGCGGTACGGCGAGGAGGCAAAGGCGGTCATCAGCCAGGCCACCGCCACCTCCCGCCCCGCAGGTCTGCGGGACCTGCTGTGGCAGCCCACCGACCTCTATCCGCAGGAAGTGCTGACCAGTGGACTCTCTGCGCCTGGCGCACCGTACGAGGCCGACGTCACCGCGAACTGGCCGCGCCGCGACTTCGGTGAGATCGCGGGTCGGGTGACTGTGCCGGTGCAGTTCAGCGTGGCCGATCACGAACGTGTCTGGGAGACGACGCCACAGGCGGTCGAAGCGGTTGCAGGGTTGTTCACGTCATCGCGCCGTGTCGTCGTCAACGAGATGCCCGACAGCGGACACAACCTCAGCGTCGGCTGGAGCGCGGGCGAGTACCACCGGCGGGTGCTGACGTTCGTCGACGAATGCGCCACCGCGCGTGAAGAATTGGAGGCGGGTTGATGCGCGTCGGCTTCATCGGGCTCGGCAGCCAAGGCGCCCCGATGGCCCGACGGATCGTCGAGGGCGGCTATGACGTGACGTTGTGGGCGCGCAGGGCCGCCACGCTTGACGCCTTCGCCGACACCGCCGCGAAGACCGCCCAGTCGCCTGCCGAGTTGGCGGCCGCCAGCGACCTCGTCTGCCTGTGCGTCGTCGGAGACGACGACGTGAGAGAGGTGCTGTCGGGTGACAACGGTGTGCTGGCCGGGCTGGCCCATGGCGGGATCGTGGCCATCCACAGCACCGTTCATCCCGATACGTGTCGGGAACTGGCACAAACCGCTGCTGCACAAGGTGTTTCGTTGATCGATGCCCCGGTCAGCGGCGGAGGGCTCGCAGCCGAGGAAGGCAAGCTGCTCGTCATGACCGGTGGCGACGCCGATGCCGTCGAGCGTTGCCGGGCTGTCTTCGCGACCTACGCCGACCCCATCGTGCATCTCGGTCCACTCGGCAGCGGGCAAGTCACCAAGATCCTGAACAACGTGTTGTTCACCGCAAACCTCGGCGCCGCGATCAGCGCCCTGGAGCTGGGCGAATCCCTTGGCATCGACCGTAACCGGCTGTCCGAGGTGCTCAACAGCGGGTCTGCCACCAGCAAGGCGCTCGGCAGCATCTCGGTCTTCGGCGGCACGTTGGAGCGGCTGGCACCGATCGCGGGCGCCCTGCTGCAGAAGGATGTGCGACACGCCGCCAGCCTCGCCGATGCCGCGTCGGCACCACACGGAGCGGTGTTCGACGCGGCCGACGCCGCGCTGAACGCGATGGAACATCCGCGATGACGCGAATCGGGTTCGTCGGCACCGGACGGATGGGCGCCCCGATGGTGCGCCGCCTGGTCGAGGCCGGTCACGATGTTCACGCGCTGGGTCGCACACCCGAGAAGTGCCGACTGATAAGCGATTTGGGCGCTTTCCCGGTGACCGACCTGGCCGCCGTCGCCGAGGACGCCGAGGCCGTCATCGTGTGCGTGTTCACCGACGAACAGGTGCGCCAGGTCTGCCTCGAGGACGGCCTTGTCGCCGCCATGTCACCGGGTACCGTCCTCATCCTTCACACCACCGGCAGCCCGCGCACCGCCGAGACGATTGCCGCCCGCGGGGTCGACGTGGTCGACGCCCCGGTGAGCGGAGGCCCGCACGATATCGCCGAGGGCAGCGTGACGCTGTTCGTCGGGGGTGACGACGACGCGGTGAAGAGGGTGCATCCGCTGCTGAGCGCCTATGGTGATCCGGTCCTGCACGTCGGCCGCGGCGGTGCGGGTCAGCTGGTGAAGCTGATCAACAACGCACTCTTCGCGGCGCAGATCGGGCTGGTGGCCGAGGGCGTGCGACTGGGCGGCGTGCTCGGCGTCTCCGAACCGGCACTGCTCGAAGCGCTCACTCACGGCAGCGCAGGCAGCCGAGCGTTGGGCAACATCACCAGGGCGGGCTCGGCCGCGGCCTTCATCGGCGCGGTCGGCGACTTCATCGGCAAGGACGTCGCCGTGGTCCGAGAGACGGTCGCCGAACTGGGCGGTGACCTCGGCGCGCTGAACGACGTGGTCGACGCCGGGTTGCGGCGGTGAGACACATCCTGCGAATGTCTCATTCTCTTTTGTGAAAACGCCATTACCGCTAGGGTTACAGGTCAACAGCCATTCGTAATGGATTTCAAGCCATTCGCACAGCTCAGGAGTAGTAGTGACCAAGGCGAAACTCGTATTCGACCCGTTTTCCATGGACTTCTTCAACGGGGCCTACGAGACGTACCGCCGGATGCGCGACGAGGCGCCCGTCTACTACAACGATGAGCACGACTTCTACGCACTGACCCGGCACGAAGACGTCGCACCCGCGTTCAAGGACTTCGACACGTACTCGTCGGCCTACGGCATCGACCTGTCCACGATCAGGAATGGTCTGCCCACCGAGTCGGGTCCCCGAATGATCATCTTCATGGACCCGCCCTCGCACCGGAACATGCGCAGCCTGCTCAACAAGGTGTTCACGCCGCGCGCAATCCAGGCACAGACAGACAACGTCATCGACAAGATCGACAAGTATCTGAGCCGCCTGGACCCGGACGGTTTCGACGCGGTGCAGGAGTTCACCGCGCCGTTCCCCGTCGAGGTCATCACGACGATGCTCGGCGTGCCCGAAGAGAACGCACAGCAGGTCCGGCACTGGATCGACGACTCGCTGCATCGTGAAATCGGCCAGGTCGAGACCGGCGAACAGGCGATGAAGGCCAATATCGAGCAGGCCATGTTCTACTTCGACCTGGTGGCCAAACGCCGCGCCGAACCACAGGACGATCTGTTCACCAAGCTCGTTCAGGCCGAGCTCGAGCGCGACAACGGCGAGATGGACCGGCTCGACGACATCGAAATCGCCGCCTTCGCAAGCCTTCTCGGAGGTGCTGGCGCCGAGACGGTCACCAAGCTGGTCGGCAACGCGGTCTACATGTTCGCCAAGCACCCCGACCAGTGGGAGATGATGCGGCAGGACCGCAGCCTGATCTCGGGCGCCGTCGAGGAACTGCTGCGCTACGAGGCGCCATCGCAGTACAACGTGCGCCGCAACATGCGCGATGTTCACCTGCACGGCACCACGATCCCCGAGGGCAGCCCGGTGTTCCTGATCGGCGGCTCGGCGAACCGCGACGAGCGGGCCTGGACCAACGCCGACAGCTTCGACATCACCCGCGACCGCGCAGAAGCGCAGAACCTCGGCCTCGGCTACGGCATCCACAGCTGCCTCGGCGCCGCACTGGCGCGCCTGGAAAGCTCGATCGCACTGGACAAGTTGCTCGATTTCATGCCCCGCTTCGAGGTCGATTTCGACAAATGCACGCGCGTCCAGATGCAGAATGTGGCCGGCTGGAAAAACGTTCCGGTAAAGGTAGTGCGATGAGCGCTTGCGCGGAGTGGGGGCACCTCCCGCCCGAAGGGAAGGGGGACGGACAGCAGCGATGACACAGAAAATCGAAGTCGACTTCGGCTTGTGCGAGAGCAACGGGATCTGCATGGGCATCATCCCCGAGGTGTTCGATCTCGACGACCAGGACTACCTGCACGTCCTGCAGGACGAGGTGACGCCCGAGAACGAGGACCGGGTCCGCGAATCGGTCCGCCAGTGCCCTCGACAGGCCATCGCCATTCGCGACGAGTGACGCACCCCTCGATGCGATTCGTCCTCGTGCACGGGGGCTTTCACGCCGCGTGGTGCTGGGACCACACGATCGCCGAGCTGCAACGGCTCGGCCATGATGGCGTCGCCGTCGACCTGCCGGGCCACGGCGCCCTGGTCGACCAGGAGTCGACACTGGCCAACCGAAGGGCAGCGATCGTCGCCGCGATTCGACCCGGCGACGTCCTCGTCGGCCACTCCGGCGGAGGGTTCGACGCCACGCTTGCCGCAGACGCCGTCCCCGAGCAGGTCAGCCACGTCACCTACCTGGCCGCGGCGCTGCCACGCGAGGGGAGGACCTATCCCGAGGCGATGGCGATGCGCGACGAAGGCGACGAGTTGAGCGACGCCTTCGACGCCGACGTCGGAGAGATGTTGGGCTACTTGAAATTCAGCGACGACGGCGCAATGACGTTCGCCGATTTCGACGGTGCGTGGAAGTACTTCTACCACGATTGCGACGAGGCAACGGCCCGCTGGGCATTCGACCGGCTCGGCCCGGAGCGGTTCGGCGACACCACCGTCACCCCGGTGTCGGTGCCCGACTTCTGGGCGGCCGACCTGCCCCGCAGCTTCATCCGCTGTCTGCAGGACCGCTCGATGCCCCGCTGGCTCGCCGACACGGTCACGCGCAGGCTCGGCGTCGAGCAACTGAGCATCGACACGTCGCACTCGCCGTTCCTCAGCAGGCCGCGGGAGCTCGCCGAGTTACTCGTGCACGCAACGACCACCAAGCCGACAGGCCGGCTGATCCCGAACTGAGGTTCAGCCCAGACCGGTGAGTATCGCGCCGTTGCAGTCGGCCGCCGCCTGACGCAGCTTCGCCGCCTCCTGGTAGGCGTCGGAGTTGTACCACTCGCGAGCGGCTTCCACCGACTCGAACTCCAGCAGCACCGTCTGGGTGCCGTGCCACTCACCCTCGATCTGCTCCGCCTTCGGGTCGAAGGCGAGGATCGTCGCCCCTGCCATCGCCTTGCTGGCGAGCTTGGCGTACTCGCCCATCGCGGCGGGATCCTTCACGTCTTCGGTGATGACGACATAACCCTTTGGCATTGAAATCTCCTCTGTCGTTCGTCGGCACCGCCGACGTGGCTTTCAGTCGGTTTCGAGAATGGCTTGTTCTGGGCAGTTCACGATGGCCTCTTTCGCCGCGTCCTCGAGGCCCTCGGGCACCTGTTCGGGATCGGCGATCGCATAACCGTCGTCGGTCATGCTGAACACCTCGGGGCACAGCGTCAGACACATGCCGTGGCCGCGGCACCTGTCCTCGTCGACGGTGACCTTCATGGGGTCTCCTCCACGAGATCGAATTCCAGGTGCAGTTCGGTGAGACCGCGCAGGATGTACGTCGGGATGTATTGGTAGCGCCGGTTTCCGGCAGGGCCGTGGTGCGCCTCGCTGATCCGGATGTCGGTGGTCCGGTCCAGCAGCCGCTCGAGTCCGACCCGCGTCTCCGCGCGGGCCAGCGGCGCGCCGGGACAGCTATGGATGCCGCGACCGAACGCGAGATGCTGGCGCGCATTTTTGCGCTCGGGATCGAAGCTGTCGGGGTTTTCGAAGCGGCGTGGGTCGCGATTGGCGGCGCCGTTGACCACCATCACGGTGCAGCCGGCGGCCAGGGCCTCGTCGCCGATGGTGGTCGGCACCCGGGACAGCCGGAAGTCGCCCTTGACCGGGCTCTCGATGCGCAGGCACTCCTCGATGAAGTTCGACAGCAGGCTGCGGTCGGCACGCAGCCTCTGCTGAATCTCGGGCTGGTCCCCCATCACCTTCAACGCGGTGGACAGCAGCCGCACTGTGGTTTCCTGGCCCGCAGAGAACACGTTGGTGGCCACCCTCACGACGTCACCCACCTCGGGCATGGTGCCGTCCGGGAAGGACGCCGTTGCCAAGCCGGTCAGCACGTCGTCACGCGGCTCGCGGCGGCGGTCTTCGACATAGGTCGCGAACACCTCGTAGAGATACTCCAGCGGAGTCTTGGCCAGCGTCTTGTCCGCGTTGCCCAAGCCGCTGCCGTGTGTTCCTCGCGCCAGCCGATCGAGAAGCTCGGGCCGATCCTCCTCGGGCACGCCGAGCAGGTCGGCGATGACACGCAGCGTGAACGGACCGGCGAAGCCCTTGATGAACTCGCCCTCGCCCGGTGCGAGGAAGTCGTCGAGGATGTCGTCGGCGAGCTGCCACATCGCGTCCTCGTTCTCCTTGAGGCGCTTGGGTGTGATCAGCCGCATCAGCAGTGCCCGGTGGTTGGTGTGCGTCGGCGGGTCCAGCGTCGGCAGCTGGTCGCTGAACGGGATCTCGTCGCGGTGCTTCACGATCAGGTCGGTGACGTCGTCACCTTCGAGCGGGACTGGGAACCCCGGGAACGGGCCGGTCACCGAGATACAGGACGAGAAAGTGTCGGCGTCGTTGTAGACGTCGACGGCCTCCTGCCAGCCCGTCACCATGGTCACGCCGTAGTGGTCCTCGCGGCTGACCGGGCATTTGTTGCGAAGTGCCTCGTAGAACGTGTACGGATCGTCCGTCAGACGGCCGTCCCGGAAAAAGTCGACCGAGGTGAGGTCCTCCGACATTTTTGCTCCATGATCTCGGATGAAGAGAACGTGATTCTCATCTTTGGGTATTAGATTTCCATAGTGGCACGCCGCCGTCAACGAGGCCGCTGTGCACTCGCCCAGCGGTTGGACCGCGGCTACTGGATCGGCTCGTCCCCCAGCACGGTGGTGCGCAGCATCTCGCGAGGCGAGTCCGGGCTGTACGGCGCGGCGCGATGCAGGACTCCGCGGTTGTCCCAAATGACGGTGTCCCCGACCGACCACGTGTGGCTGTACACCTTGTCGGGCACGGTGGCGCGGTCGAGCAGTTCAGCCAACAGCGCCATGCCATCGTCGCGATCCATGCCGACGACGTAGTCGGCCGATGCACCAAGGACAAGGGACCTGCGGCCGCTGCGGTGCGTCCACACCAGTGGGTGCTCGTGGGTCCGCCTGGAACGCCACTTCGCCAGCACCTCGGGCGACGGGTCGGGGGTGACGCGCCGCTGCGAGGCCTCAAGCGAGTGCACGACCCGCAATGTGCCGAACCGATCCTTCTCCGCGTCGCTCAATGCGTCGTAGGCCGTGTACGAGTTCGCGAATTCGGTTTCGCCGCCGGATTCGGCGACCTGCTTCGCCGACAACACGGTGGCCATCTGGGGGAACGTGTCCTCGATCGGGGTGCAGCCGTCGATGTGCCAGTCGAAGGTGCCGCGCAGATAGTCGGCAGAGGAGTTCTTCGACTTGTCCAGCGTCACGGGATAGATCCCTGCGACGGCGTGATGGCCGTCAGCGGAGTGGTCGATCTCGCCGAGCCGTCGGCAGAACGCCACCTGCGCTTCGGGGTCCAGGCCGAGCGCCGGAAAGACCAGCACGCCGTTGTCCTCGAGTGCCTGCAGGACCGCCTCGCCGAGCGCGTCGTCGCTTGCCAGCCGGTCCGAGTCGACGCCGAGCACCTCCGCACCGACCGAGTCGGTGAGCTTGTTGATTGTCAGCACACTCATGGGACGGGCTCTCCAATTCGGTCGATGACGGCGTCGGCGGAGTCGGCGGGCTTCTGCGTGCCGAATACCTCGACGGCCATCGAGACCATGATCATCGAGTACACGAGGTGCAGAAGGTTCAGCGCATCGTCGGGTACGTCGTCGAGCGGGAACTTGTCGCAGTATTCGATCGCTTCCTCGAACCGCGGTGCGAACGCGTCATAGAACGCGTGGATCTCCGGCATCGGTGTGCTCAGCCGGGTGTTCCAGCGCTCCGGCTCGGTTGCCAGGCACCACTTCTCGGCGAACGGCTCGAATTCGGCGAAGGCACTGGGCAGTCGTGTGTCAGGCACGGTCACACCCCCACCGGGCGGCGTTCGGACTTGTAGTCCTCGACCCAGTCCACCGCGACCTTGTGTAGGTGCCGGACCAGGATCTCCTGGTCGTTGAGCGGAAAGTCGTCGACGATGTTGTATTCGAGCGCCGCCTGCGTTCCACCGAGCATGCCCGCGTCCTGCAGCGCGAACTCCTTGAGCACCACCGAAGCAACCTCGTGCTCGATACGCTCGCGCACGGTGCGCGCGGGGTGGAATGCGTTGTACGCCTCGAATTTATGGGTGTTGTGCGACGTCGGCCAGTATCGGTACAGCAGGTACCAACCGTGATAGATCAGGATTTCCAGGTTCGGGAAGATCTGGAAGTTGGTGATGCCCCACGGCTCGATGCCGCCGGGGTTCAGACCGGCGGACTGGTGGGTCTCCGGTGTGCGCCACGGCCCCACCAGTCCGCTGCGCGTCGCCCGTTCGACGGGGTACATGTACTCGGGTGCGAGCAGCCACCGCCGAGTACCCGCGGTGGACACCAGTCGGTGCGGGCCGTCGATCTGGAAGTGCCCGCATTCGAATGTGGCGTTGGGCTGGCGTACTTCGGTCGGCACCTGCTGGGAGTGCAACGACGGCACGTGGTAGTACTCCTGGAAGGCGTCGGCGAAGATCTTCCAGTTGCTGTTGTTGTGAGCGACGAAATCGTAACGCTCGGTCATCAATTCGAAGGGATAGTCGTCAAGCGCGGTGATCATAGGGCCGAGGAAATCGCGCAGGCTCTGCCGTGGGTCGGAGTCGAGGTTGATGAAGATGAAGCCGTTCCACACGTCGCAGTGCACGGGGCTCAACCCGTAGGACTCGGTGTCGAGGTCGAAGAATTCACCTGGCTGTTGCACGAAGGTCAGCGCGCCTTCGAGGTCGTAGCGCCAACCGTGGTACTTGCAGGTGAACTGCCTGCACGCGCCTTTGACCTCTTCGTTGGGAAAGTCGTTCCACACCAGCTTGTTTCCGCGATGACGGCAGATGTTGTAGAAGGCGCGGATCTGTTGATCCTTGCCCTTGACCACGATCACCGACGTCTTGGCGGCGTCGATCTCCTTGGTGAAGTAACTGCCGACGCGGGGCAATTCCTCGACACGGCCGACGTTCAGCCAGGCGCGCTTGAAGATGGCTTCGCGCTCGAGTTCGTAGAACTCCGGCGACGTCGAGTCCCGAAACGAGATCGGCCCCGTGCCCAGCTCCGGGTAGTGCTCGGTCCAGCTGCCTTCCGCAGGTTTAGGCCACTTCGCCATGCAAACCTTCCTCTCGTATCACAGCACTTGCCCGCCGTTGACGCCGAGCACCTGGCCGGTGATGAAGCCGGCTCGCTCGGAGCACAGGAATCCGACGGCCGCCGCGATGTCGTCGCCGGTACCCAGATGGCCGACCGGGATGCTTGCCGCCATCTGTTCGTTCGGCGGCAGATGGCCGGCCTCCTGGCCCTTGTGCTGCATCGGCGTCTCGATGCCCGACGGCGGAACATTGTTGACCGTTATGCCGAGCGGACCGTATTCGCGGGCAAGCGATTTGGTCAACGACAACAACGCGCCCTTGCTGGCCGCATAGTGCGCCATTTTGGGCGACCCGCGTTGGGCGCTCGACGACGAGATCATCACGATGCGACCCCAGCTCGCCTCCAGCATGTCGGGCACCGCGACCTGACAGCAGTGGAACGTTCCGGTGAGGTTCACCGCGATGAGCCGCTCCCATGCGTCGATCGTGATCTCGGCGAATGGCGCGAAATCCACCAGGCCGGCGCTGGTGACCAGAATGTGCACAGGGCCGAGCTCAGTACGGACCTTGGCGAACGCCTCCTCGACGGCGGCGCGGTCGCTGACATCGGCTGCGACGGCAAGCGCGGTCACGCCGGCGCCGCGCAGGTCCTCGCAAACCCGTTGTGCGGCTTGGGCGTCGATGTCGAGGACGGCGACCTTGTGCCCGCGCCTACCGAGCTCATGGCAGATCGCTTCACCCATGCCCGACGCGCCGCCGGTCACCACCGCCACGCGACTGACATCGCTAGAAGTCATAGGTCACCTGCACGGTTGGGCTGGTCGGCAGGGCCTGACAGGTCAGCACGTATCCCTCGGCCACCTCATCGTCCTCAAGTGCGTCGTTGTTCACCATCCGGGCGCTGCCCGTCGTGATGTGCGCCATACACGTTCCGCAGGAACCGGTTTCACATGAATAGGGCGCCTGCAGCCCTGCCGAGCGCGCCGTTTGCAGCAGCGTGTCACCCGTGCGGTAATTCGCCGTGGTGGTCTTGCCGTCCAGTTCGATCACGACCTGTTCGGTCGCGGCTACGGCGACGTCGGTCCCGGTGTCTTCACTCATCAGAGACAACATTATCAAGTACTTGTCATTAGTATCAACTACTTGCTACTCCGGGCCTATGTGATCGGTGTGCAGCTGGTGCCCGGTGCCTTGTTCGATGACACGTCCGAGCAGCTCACGCAATGTTTTCTGCTCTTCGCTGCTGAGCACACCGAAGACCTTCGCGTGTGCGTCGATCGCGTCACTGACCACCGCCTCGGCCACTTTGCGGCCTTGGTCGGTCAGGAAGGCCTGCAGTATCCGTCCGTGTTGCGGGTCCTGTTTGCGCTCGACCAGCCCCCGTCGCTCGAGCTCCTTGAGGGCCAGTTGCACGCCCTGCGGGCTGATCAGCAGCCGGCGCGCGAGGTCGGCGCCGGACAGCCCGGGCTCGGTGGCGAGTTGGCGAAGCATGCCGATCTGCGCGGTGCTGACGCCGTGATCGCTCACCGCGTCGTTCACCGTCGTCAACGAGAAGTACCACGCCTGCTTGAGCAGCCAGAGAATGTTGTCGGTCTGTTCCATGTCGGTTGGACTCCTCTCGGCCAGCATCGAACTCATTGCTTGTAGACCACACCGTTCTTCATCACGAACCGCACATCGAGCGTGGCGGCGATGTCGCGCGACGGATCACCGGGCACGGCGATGATGTCGGCGAGGTACCCGGGCGCCAGCCGGCCGAGCTCGTCGTCGGCCTCGATCAGCTCGGCGCTGGTGATCGTGGCGGCCCGCAGCGCCTGCATCGGCGTCATACCGCGATCCACAAGCGCGCAGAGCTCTTTCGCGTTCTGCCCGTGCGGAATTGCGGGTGCATCGGTTCCGCACGCGATGCGGACCCCCGCGGCGATCGCCTTCGGCAGCATCGCCTGCGCCCGAGGAAAGACTTCCTCGGCCTTCTTACGTAGTTCCGGCGCAATGCGGTCGACGGCCATCGCCTCGGTGAGATAGGTGGTGGACACCAGGAAGGTGTCGTGGTCGACCATCATCTGGATGGTCTCGTCGGTGGCAAGGAAGCCGTGCTCGATGCAGTCGATGCCGGCCCGGATACACGCCCGAATGGCGCTGTCCCCCACCGCGTGCGCGGCGACGCGCACACCTGCCCGGTGGGCTTCGTCGGCGATCGCGGCGAACTCGTCGTCAGAGTACTGCTGCGCGCCAGGCGCAGTGCTGTGCGACATCACGCCGCCCGATGCGGACACCTTGATCAGCTTGGCGCCGTGCCGAATCTGGTATCGCACGCATGCGCGCACATCGTCGACTCCGTTGGCGATGCCCTCGGCGACAGACAGCGGCATGATGCCCGGCGCGAGGCGCTGAAAGACCGTCGGGTCCAGGTGTCCGCCGTAGGGCGTGACGGCGTGACCGGCGGGGTAGATGCGCGGCCC
>JADMIO011124120.1_pt1 | contig 69271 bp, 73 predicted proteins | sample 8958161 | NCBI WGS metagenome assembly JADMIO01 (sample SAMN16585339, study PRJNA669376) | soil metagenome | isolation source: Crop rotation soil | place: USA: Cullars Rotation, Alabama | collected 2011 | reverse complement strand
TGTTGAGTAAACATATGTAAATAGCAATAAAACCGAAGCGGTTCTCTCCCCTTTAAGGCTCTGACGTACCCGCGAAATGGCTGCCTTTACCCTCTCGGGCTTGCCATTGGCGGCAGGTCTGGTAGTGCTAACCCCCAGGGGCTACGAACCGTCAACCGACTCATCGCGCGAGATGAGAGATTCGGAGCCCATCGTGGCGATGCACACGCGAGAATTGCATCCATCCCCAATTGAGTATATTCATCCATCCATCTGTTTATCCATATATCTATATATCCATCCATCGGATTGATTCATCCTTTGTTGCATTTGTTATTGAAAGATATGCAGATATTTATCAAGACTCTGACAGGAAAGACCATTACGGTCGAGGTCGAAGCGTCGGAAACCATCGAGTCGGTGAAGACCAAGATTCAGGACAAAGAAGGTAAGTAGCTAATGAATCTTGGTGGCTCTGTGCTTGCTCTCCATGATTTGCACAATGACACTATTGAAGTGGTGTGCACGCTCTCTGAACAACATCTTTGTTGTTGTCAACCCAAGAGCTTGCGGAACTATTATCAAGAAACTTTGGCCCGAGCGAAATTTCATGTTTTTTTTATTTGACTCGTAGGGATTCCTCCTGATCAGCAACGTCTTATTTTTGCCGGCAAGCAACTGGAAGATGGTCGCACTCTTGCCGATTACAACATCCAAAAGGGTATGGTTTCGTGATATATTGGCCCAGTTATATACCTGACGCCAATGGTCGTTTTTATTATTTAATTGTTTGTAGCTCTACATGAATCGTTTATCGACCCTTTGTATGTATTTATTTTTATGCACTCTTATTGTAGAATCTACTCTCCATTTGGTTCTGCGACTCCGAGGTGGTGCCATCGAACCAACATTGCAACTTCTTGCAGGCGCAAAGAACCGAAACAAGAAAATTTGCCGCAAATGCTATGCACGAAATTCAATCCGTGCCACCAACTGCCGCAAACGCAAGTGTGGGCATTCGAGCGAACTTCGCCTGAAAAAACTGCCGACGAAATAGGTCTGTATGCAAGTACGCCAAATTCGGTTGCATTGTTTAGGTATTACCTTGTCTTTGTGAGCTCAAATAATAAATAAAATAGGCAATAATATTTCTGATTGACAGTGCAAGGCGTCCGTGTCCAAAACTCGCTTTTTCGCCTGTCACTTGAAAAATAAGGAGAAAGTGGCAATATGCCAAAATCCTGCGCATGATTTTGCTCCATCTCCGTGTCCTGTCCTTGCAATTGTGGCGCTGAGGCATTATCAGGCCAGGCACATGGCGGCAACAACCCTATTTAAAGAACCCATTTTTTGGATTTTTTCTGATTTATTGTTGGAGAAGTCCCTGGAAGTTGCCGGCGTGAAACCACACGCCTGCCACACTGCGTGTGCCAAATGTCACACGCAGTAGGAATATATGCAAGTAAAAGAGGATATTCGAGATTATTCAATAATTATTGGCAAGCGCATGGGAAACAGGGTGATGAACCTTCCCCAAAAACATTGCCGTGTGCGTTTGTTTATGTTCACCAGCCGCTGATAGACAGCATACATCACCACCTTTGATAAATACGAGGTGGACCACAGTTGAAAAAGGCAAAGCAATGACGTCGATAGGTAAGCTCTCCTCCCTTATTAGGACAATGCTGATGAACGAGCGTCTGACAGTCAGTGACCAGCTTTATACATAAAATATGGCGACTGAATTGGTAAAATCGCTCTTTCATATCACGACGTATGTCCTGACATAATTAGAATGTTAAAAAACTCACTCTCGCCAGCAGTCGCTGCTGCCTAGAGCGGATAATAGAGTATGGGAAATGCAGGGACATAGAATAGACAACGAAAGCTCCAAGATGGTCATATTACAATAACTGGCAGCTGCAAAAGGAATATCTTACCAGCACCAAAAGACGGAGTCATCAAGCAAAAGTTGGAAAATTGAAACTCATCTTTGCATATAATGTTTTTGTGCAACATAGCCGATGGCACTTCATCGTCGTAGCAAAAATCGTCGAAATGAGAAGATGACATGAATGATGCGAAATCACCGAGCCTCAAGCCTCAATGGACCCAAAGCTTTGCGCTGATCCATTTTACCGTCGTGTCCACACTTCAGCATCTACATGCTGGTCGACTACACATCATCAAAGCGAGCGCATAACACCACTGAATTTCGCATTAACACGCAAAATGGCTGCAGGATGACCACCCTCCCACATGAGAAGGGTAGATTGCCGGGAAAAGGTTTGCAAACTGCAAAAAAGACGGAAAGACGACTTCACCGACAAGCTCTGAAAAAACAGTCAGCCGAGCTGTCATCACAACTATTTTTCATGAAGCTAACCATGCCCATACATATATATCTAAATATTCATTTTGAAATTGCTAGTACGCCATTATGACCTGTCTAAGAGAAATATGGACAAAAAACTAAATAAATGCATATCCTGGAGCAACGCAGAAGGCAGTATATCAGCATCGGCTTTGAGGAATGAGGCTTTGAACCCCGCCGCTGGAACCCGGGCATCCATGCCAGTCAATAACCGCTGCCATTGTCAAAGGGGGTACCTACCCCATGGTGCTAGCCAGACTGCCGGAGCCAGCCTACCCATACCCTTATGCACTTAGCGTGTGCGTGACCCGACACAGTGAAAAGTAGCATGAGACATCCGTTTAAGGATTGTCCAAATTGACAAAATAGGACATTGATAAAATACAATGACATTGGTGCAATGTTTGAATAAACGTTGTTGAATGTAAAGGATCTTTGGGATCAGTTTCTAGGTGTTCAATTTTTTCATTGAAGGGGTCAACGCCTGAAAAAAATGGTGCCATCCATGTCATACATGTGTTGCGATGATGGTTTTTGTGACACATAATCGGCGTTTCATCGTAGTAAAAAATGTGGGCCCATTGATAAAGCGACTACGACTCTCTCATAACAAAAGGTGTCATCAATGACAAGTTAAACTAGCTAACGTCATGCCCATCCCCCCAGCCCCGACCCAAGCATCCTTCCTCATTGCCACATTCACCTTGACCACATTGGACTGTCAAATAAATAGCCAACGCCCTGCAAAGAAATCACTGGCTTTTTCGGCGGATTCATGAATCCTATTGGTGCCCTGAAAGTCATGTCCCCCCCCCACCGCGCGCCAACCATTGCACCGCCCGGGATCCTTTCATGGAAGGAAATTCAAGCTATAAACCCACCATCTGCTCACCGCTCCCGGCGACCCTGCGCCGTTACACTGGTGCCCGCCGCTGCTAACGCCGATGAAGCATCCAACCATGGAAGCCAATAAACAAGCTTGCACCGTTTTCAATCTGCAGACAATGCGTTTACGCTACTCGTTGTTTATCGCTTATCGTGATTGTATTTTTTATTAGTAATGTTTCAATTTGCCTAAGGATGTCCACCCAGCCTTTGTCGGTGGAGCCACCGTCCTATCATGATATGCCCAATTTGTATGCGAATCTCACGGAGAAGCCGATTCTCTTTGAAGTGGCCTGGGAAGTTGCCAACCGAGGTGAGTACACATGAAAAAGGTTCAATGAGCACTCCTCTTACTGCTGCTGTTGGTGTGAATCGTTCGCTGTTGTTTGATTAATTGTTTGCTGTTTTGTAGTTGGTGGAATTTACACAGTTTTAAAGACGAAAGCCCCGGTAACGGTGAACGAGTTCAATGAGCGATATTGCCTTATTGGCCCTCTCTTTCGTCAGTTTGCTGAAATTGAAGTTGAACCACGGCCATCGAAATCGCCTTTCATTCAAAGGACACTGGATTCGATGCGTGCACGAGGCATTGAAGTCATGTTTGGACGCTGGCTGATTGAGGGATCTCCTAATGTCATTTTATTCGATTTGGGCTCAGCATGGTCAATGCTGGATCAATGGAAGGCTGAATTGTGGTCAGAATGTCACATTTCAGTACCAAAAGATGATACAGAAACAAACAATGCCATCGTTTTCGGCAATCTTGTCGCCTGGTTCCTTGGCGAATACCAGCATCAGATTGGGCGCGATTTACCGATCATTGCGCATTTTCATGAATGGCTTGCGGCCGTAGGGCTGATTCTTGTCAAACAGCGCAAGTTGCGCATCGCCTCAATTTTTACAACACATGCCACCATTCTCGGTCGTTATTTATGTGCTGGAAATGTTGATTTTTACAACAACATGCAACACTTTGACGTCGACTACGAGGCGGGCATTCGTAAAATTTACCATCGCTACTGCATCGAACGAGGTGGTGCTCATAAGGCGGACATTTTCACCACTGTCTCCCACATTACTGCCTATGAAGCTGAGCATCTTTTAAAGAAACGGCCCGATGGCGTTACCCCAAACGGTCTTAACGTTATTCAATTCAGGTACGATTGTAGAGACTGCTTTTGTCTACGCTATTGGGGCCGTTGTCAATTTTGGCTCATTGTTTTTTTTGATTGCGTGTATGTGTGTGCGTGTGTCATTGATCCTTTCTTACGACATCGAGTTTTTTCCTTTTACCAATGTCTAGCGCAATGCACGAGTTTCAAAATTTGCACGCTAAAAACAAGGAAATTATTCACAATTTTGTACGAGGCCATTTTTATGGGCATCTGGATTTTGATCTGGACAATACTCTCTATTTCTTTACGGCTGGACGTTATGAGTACAATAATAAGGGAGTCGACATGTTTATTGAAAGTTTGTATCGTTTGAACCAACATCTGAAACGCGAGAATAGCAAAACGACTGTTATTGCCTTTATTATTATGCCGGCGCGCACAGCCAATTTAACTGTCGAAGCGCTGAAAGGACAAGCTGTGACGAAACAACTTGGTGACGTAGTAAATGAACTCCAAAATCGCATTGGGAGACGAATTTTTGAGCAAGCCGCTCGCGGGCTACTGCCGAATACTCAACAATTGTTGTCAGAACAAGAAATTGTGCTTCTCAAGCGTCGTATTCTGGCACTGAAACGTGATTCCTTACCGCCTATCGTGACACACAACATGGCCGACGATGCTTTTGATCCGATCCTCAACCATTTGCGACGTCTGCAATTGTTCAATTTACCTTCGGATCGCGTTAAAGTCATTTTTCATCCAGAATTCCTTTCGACCAGTAGTCCACTTCTGTCGCTCGACTACGATGACTTTGTGCGAGGTTGTCATCTGGGCGTATTCCCTTCGTACTACGAACCATGGGGCTATACGCCGGCGGAATGTACTGTCATGGGGGTGCCCTCCATAACGACTAATTTGTCGGGTTTCGGTTGTTTCATTGAGGAGTTCCTAGAAAACCCGGGCTACCACGGTATAGATATTGTCGATAGACGGCTGAAATCATCTGATGAATCGATTGATCAATTGACCGAATACATGATGCAGTTTTGTCAAAAAACACGAAGGCAACGGATTAGCTTACGCAATCGCACAGAACGATTAAGTGAGATGTTGGATTGGAAGAGAATCGGCTTGGAATATATGAAGGCGCGAACACTGGGTTGAAATATGTTTTTCCGGAATTTGCGGGGAATCTTGATATATCGTCCCTGGAGGAATACTCGGTGCCTCTACAGTCTACAATATCAGCTCCTCCTTCCCCGCGAATGGGCTCTCTAAATCAAATAGAAGATGTTTCATCTGAAAGTGAAGATGAATAAGAAATTTCCGCAAAATTAACATGAATTGTGCGAATGTTGATAATTGCGTGGACAAGGTTGTCGCCTATCTACACGCCGAACTCTCTGAGGCGTGAGACGCAGTATATACTGCCTGAGCCAAGAACGAACCAGTCAGAGCTTGCTTCAATGAATAACCTAATCAGTACTGGAGAATACTAGTATGGTATATGTGTGTGTGTGTGTGTGTGTCTGAGTGTGATATCCGTAGTGCTTTATGTGTAGTGTCGGGCTAATAAAGAGGTCAGCATAAAACATGCACCTGCGTTTATTCGCCGTCTCGCAGTTAAATTTGTAAAATAGAGTAATGCGCTGCAAAAATGAACTTGCATTCCTTGTCCCAAAGAGCAACCGTACACCAATTAATTTGCGAAAATCGAGACGATTGTGCAATATTTCAATAGCAGACGCAAATCCGCACAAGCCCACATTCCCAGGTATACAAAAAAAATTCGCGCCCGGGGCTAACTGAACATATAGGTGAGTAGGTATCCATTGGTGAACTTTCAGTAGGTGATGGAGCGCTCGCGATCATTGAATGCACTCATGCGGTGCGCACGATGAGGTCATCGACAACAATGAGTCCCTAATCGATGCCAAAAAATCGACCCCGCAACGTCGGGTAGTTGTCATTCAATTTGTCGTCTACCTCGGCGGCCAGCATGTGCACCTTTGGGAAGGCATTCGCAATTGCGTGAACGCCAAGCGGAGCAACAATCAAGGACAGAAAATAAATGTTCTCCTCGGGCACTTCGTGGTCCAGCAACACGCGAATGGCCATCATTGCAGCAGCACCTGTGGCAAGCATTGGATCCAGCAGGACGACTTTGAATTTCGCAATATCGTGCGGTAAACGGATAAAATGCAATTCTGGATCACCGGTTGTGGTCGATGTGTGAATTAGGAGCTCACCGAGTTGGATCGAGGGAGAATGCTCTTGCAGCGCTTGCTCCATTAAGGTTACACCAGCACGAACCACAGAAACGGCTCGAATCTCCTCTGGAGGCGATTTCAGTGTGCACATGGCGTGCTTTATCACTCGCCGAATGATTGGTTGCGATTCGGCAATGAAAAAACTTCGACTGGTATCAGGACTGTGAAGTAATGAAGACAACGTGTTATGGGTATCTAGAAGTGTAAAATTATGTGTCGCATCGACGGGCACGAGTGTTGAATTCTCTCTGTCCGGCTCGTGCTCGAAAAATCCGCGTTCCTCAAGACGCCGTTGAATGGTTTGTGTAATCAAGTCGATGGCGACCAGGTTCTCCACGCCCCGTGGAATAATAAGATCCGCACAGCGCATGCTTGGCCTGATAAATTCGTCAAAGGCAGGCTTGACAAACTTTGTGTATTGCGCCAGTACACCGTGAAGCTCTCGGCCACGTTCTGCAATATCGCGCCTCAAACGGCGAGTAAGTCGTACATCGTCATCGGTGTCGACGAAAATGCGTAAATCCATGAGATCCACAACGGCCTTGTTGCAAAAGGCAAGAATGCCTTCAAATACGATCACGTCGGCCCCGTAAACGGTCTCTGTTTGATTGAGGCGACGATGCGTAGTAAAATCGTAGATGGGCACGCTCACTTTTTTGCCTTGTTTCAGAGTCAGCAATGTTTGAAGAATGTCGTCATAGTCGAATGCAGCTAGAAGAATATAACCATGATGCTTCATTATAAACTCAATTTTCACGCCCCCTGTTATCATGATTCCATAACATCGCCACCAACATGATATATTTTTCTTTTTTTTCTCTCCCCATTCTCCACCCCACTTCTCTCTCTCTCTCTCACTCACTCTCGGAATGTTTCAAAAACAACATTTAGCCATTGCTTTCAAAAAGCAGCAGTATGTGAATTTTTCTTACATGGATGATCAAAATTATAATCGTTTTTGTGCGCCTTTTCAAGGTCAGCCGGTGCGAGATCCTTGTAAAACGAATCCATCGACAGCAAGACAACCCAAGGAATACCAAGACTTTCAATAATACGACGCGTCACACTGGTCTTTCCCGATGCACTGCCACCAGCTACGCCGATAAGAAATGCCTGTTTAACGCGTCCATCCTGATTGTACCACCGAGGTCTGCCCGATGTCAGTACCTCCTGTTGTTGTTGCTGCTGCTGCTGCTCAATCTGAGTAACGACAACATTCAGTTGAGGGTCATGCATGTTTGCAACTGGAGATAAGACAGCAGTCAAAGGTGAGGGGACACTCGGCTTGCTCATGATGCATCAAGTATGCAGCACTTCAATACGCAAATAAAAAAGACTCGGAATCGAACACTGAGCAACACCCCGACACCGCCAGTGGGCGTGCACAGTCTCCCACGCAGGAGAGAGATCACAAAGAAAACCAGCACGTGCTCCCCCTCCGATGACCGACGCAGTGCGAGCAGCCAAGAATACCGTCTGCCTACTTTGCCACACACACACACAAGTAAAGAAAGCAGGGAAAAAATCACCAGATTCCCTCACTCCCTTTAATGAATGACTCGCTCTCACAGGAGAAATGAACACGTGTGCGCATCCCTCGTCGCCGTCGTGTGTCCAAAAGGGCCACCTTTGCCGGGGCAAAATGCGCCAATACAACCGCCGCCATTTCAGTGCTGCGTATCAACGGCGCTTTCATTTTGGATTTTCGACCATCACGGCGCATCAGCGAATGAGACAATGGATTTGAGGGGCTTATGATGTGCTTGTTGATGTGTCCTTGTTGTCTCATTCTCTCTCATTCTCTCTTTCCCTTTACGCATACGCATTCTGTTGATTTTTCTTCTTTTTTTTATTGCTTTTTTGCTGCATTCATTTTGGTGTTCTCTAATAAGCAAAACACACCACGCACTCTTTGGGAGACGAGACAGAGAATGTTGCCTGGTGTAGTATTCAAGTAAGTCATCTTTGCCTCGCGCATCAGCTGATCCAACTTTTTTATTGTGGAAGTTGCCCGTGGACAAAGGCATCATTACAACTGATGAAAGGCAATACAGCAGCTGATGATTCAGCCGGTGTACTGTGGCTGTTGTCTGTAGAAGCAGGATGCTGCCCCCGACCACGTGAATTGCTCTGCGGGGAGGTCTCTTTCCCCTTTTCCCTCCACCTGTCGTGTGCGACCGTGAGATACATGATGATCATGTTTCAATGTCGTGAAAATGATCAAATTGGATCTGATTGTTTTTTGCTTGTTTGTTTCAACCATGCGCATGCATATAGAACTGATTGGGTGGAATCGGAGGATGCCATTGTCTTGACCATCTATGCCAAAGGCGTGTCAAAAGACAGTGTAACGGTTCACTTTACCGAAACAACGGTAGGACGATTAAAAGACCACAAAGAAGCCACACATGTTTATACATGTGTATATATATATGTGTGTGTGTGTGTGTGTGTGTGGCGCTGGTGCAATAATTCTCGTGTCGAGAGAATGACTTTTGATATATATATATATATATATATGCTGCTAATATGGGATCCATATTCTAACGACATGACGATTTTTGTAGTTGAATGTATCTATTAAACGTGTAGAAAACGATCATTACTCAAATGACATCATTTTGGCGGGGAGAATAGAGCCGTCGAAATGCACTTTTTCTTTGACACCGTTTAAACTTGAAATCAAAATGGAAAAGATACAGCGCACATTGTGGGGTGCCCTTGAGTTGGACAAAGTGAAGAAACAAGAAAACGGTAGGAAAATGATTTGCCATGATAATTTGAAAAATCCCCGGTTTATCTCGGTGTGTGATAACCACTATTCATCTCTGTCGTACATATCTGTTGTTGATAGCCAATCGTCAGGCGGCCACGTATCCCAGCTCCTCAAGAAAGCGCATCGATGCTGATAAAGTGGCGCGTGAGTTTGAAAAGGAAGAATCGGAATCAACGCTTGACGGGGAGCAGGGACTACAGAGGACTTTTCAGCAAATATTTGCCAACGCTGATGAGGACCAACGACGGGCCATGCAAAAATCGTTCTCAGAATCGGGTGGTACTGTGTTGAGTACGAATTGGAGCGACGTCGGAAAGGGCACTGTTCGCGTGGAACCTCCGCAGGGCATGGAGGCACGGACGTACGAAAAGTAGGCATGCTCCCTCTTGGATGAATCTTCAAGTGATGTGTGTATTGGAAACACCACTGTGACAATACGAGCTTGTGGGAAACGACCTTGCACGATCAATTCGCTTCCGTGACTCGTCTGCAATAAACTTACTCTTGAAGTGCCCCTGTTTTTTTTTGAAATAAAGCGATCAGTGACACTGAACACAGATTCATAGTATTAATTTATTTACAGTCATCACGTGGTGTCGGTTAATAAAACTTGCATGGGGGACTGTCCACCTCCTCGTCAAACTAAAGCATTTAAAAACGAGCAACGACAGAGTAGTCATGCAAACGAAAGCGGATACCCACGGGTGTCCATGACGGCCGCAAAGCCCTACATCGAGGCATACGCAACCTGTCAACAAACAACCGACTTTACATTCATGATGCCAACAAGGCATGAAAGAGAAAAACAAGTGATAATCCAAATATTTAAAACACCTCATAAAACGAATCAAGCAGCTATTCACTTTGCTCGTAGGCCATTATCAACTTTTTACAAATAGTAGCCTCTTCTTTGCGCTTGGTGGTGGGGTAATCCAGTACTCCCTCCAATATTTCCTCAATGGCAATGCAAGCTTGGCATAAACGAAGAACAAAAATGGCTTGACGCCTAATTGATTCCACTGCCATATTCCTCTCCCCCGCCACTGCTGCTGCTGCTGCTGATAATTGCTTATCAACGGTCAACAATGAAAACTGGTCTTGCAGTGATTTTCGCCCTTTTAAATGACAATGCAGTAATTGATTCAAAGCGAAAGTTCTCTCTTTAAGGTCGGCTTCAAAGGACATGTAGCGAGAATCATCCTACGCAGAAAAAAGACAACGATCGTGAGCCTCGCGCGATTACACGATAATACACAAATGTGTCGGGGGTGATGTATTCGAATCTCTACATTCTTTCAGGAACACTGCCAAAAACGTACACAGCCATCCCAAAATAACCCTTGAATAGCAATACAGCACACCGCGCCACACAAGGAGTCCACTTACCTTCAGACAAGAGCGTACATGATGCTCTACCTTTTCTGAATTTTGCACGTCTTCGGCACTCCATTCACATGGATACCGCAAGAAACCTCCACAGACACCAACATCTTTCTCCAAAGCCGACAAGGACGGCTGCACGGATGGAGACACGTGTTGAAAGCGCACCTCTATTCTCGTCAACATTGACCCAAAATCTGTGATACAGCCACGTACCACATGCAAAGCCATCCAAAAGAGTGAGACGGGGCGATGAATGACGTAAGTGGTCTCTTCCACGAGAATATCGCCATCGCGTGTGCCCGAGATGGCGTTCACAAAGTGTATCCAATCATCTACTTCTGGGAGTCTATGCGACACATCTGTCGACCGCCAATGATGCGCCTTCTGGTTGTCATCACCGGCGCTTGTCCTCTGCCCGCCTTCCTCGTAATTCCGTTGTTCGCCCAAAATCTCAGCCACGCTCGGTACATGACACTGACTTTTCGTGCGAGAATGGCCACGCAAATGTCGACGAACGGGGCTTGTAGACGACGAGTTCCGTTGTTGTTTTCCTTGGCTAACAAAGTCGTCACTGCTCTTTTTCCTTATGACAACAGCAGATGAGGGAAAGGAGGGCTTCCTTGACGTCTGGAAGGATGGCTGTGTATCACGGCTGACTATAACGTTCTTGAGGGTGGCTGGCGTTATGGATTCTGACTGCGTTGTTGGCGGCCAGCCAGCTGTGTTGGACATTGGTCGACACTTATCGCGCCATGGCGTACGATGTGACTGCTTGGAATCGGACAACGAGCCTGAATTGAGAGCAGCCGCTGAGAAAACATCATTTTCTGATAGAGAACTGGTCATCATTGGAAAACGTGCATCCACGCCGGACAACACAGAGTGCGGCACATATTGCAATCGATCTTCGCATGTCTCCATGATCATGCGCGACGGAATACGCACAAGACGGCCAGACAATTGGCCAGCTCGCAATGGACTGTCATACACAATCAATTGACGAACGACGGTTTCCAATAAAAACACATGCGCGACAAGCGACGAAGCGGTAGTGGTGATGGATGATGATGGAACCGTGGTCGACAATGGCGTCATATCATGACGATACTTATTCAGACAATCTGACATCGATCCGATACGCGCAATATGTTGGCCTTGTTCAGCTACCTGATCTGACAACGAGGACATAGCATTCAAGCGCTTCAGACCGCGTCGAAATTCCACGGTGAGAATGGCATTGTGATGTTCGTTAATCACATCGTCTTCCACTGACAACACATGAACATCATTCCCCTCCAAACCAACAGCCGTGGCTAATTCATGTTCAAACTGTTCCTTGAAATTCACGGTGCTCACAAGCTCTGCTGAAGACAACGACATCTGCAATGTGGCCAGAGAACGGGTGATCGTTCTTGACTCGTCCAAGAAAATTGGCAATTTCGCATGCGTTCCTGTGCCTTTGATAGAAAACAACAAACCAGTGTCACCGATCACAAAGAATCTCTCGCTTGAAAAACACCTTGCTTTACCAGCATTAGGGTGTGGCAAAACCGACATGCCCAAGGATCCACGTGGATCTCGTGAGGAATCAATCAGTGAATCTCGGTGTAACGTGGGAATGACATCCGAACTAGTCTGCAGTGCACTGAAATTATGGCTTTCTGAGATGGCATCCTCACTCTTTTTGTTGACAATACTGCTCTCGTCATCGCCATCATGTCTATCAATCCTATGCACAAACTCTTCTTCATCGCAGCACTGCTGAGATGTCTGGAAATAACCTAATTCGTGATCCACCAGCTGATGGGCACGATGAGAAGAAGGAGTAGAAGGAGAAGGTTGTGCGCTGAACGACTTCGTCCCTCTTTGAGATATGGACAATCGAGCAGCAAGTGAGGCAGTGGGAGGGAAGGCGTCATTCGCATTGGCATATTGCTCCGCTACGCGATCAGGCACTGCCTGATCCATAACAGCATCGACAATATCATCAGTACGCTGTGGCCCTGACATGGAAAGTGGATCATAACGTATCTCGGACGCCGCTGTTTCGGAAATCTTCTCCGGCATTGCGGATGCCTCCATGTAGGTGGAAACGACGTGAACCAACGCTTCGCGGACCACACTCGCATTCAAATCACCAGACGCCCAAACTGACGGCAACAGCCAGCGCTCGTCAAGGATATCACGTTGTGATGTTATTTCCGCTGCTGACAAGAAAGACGAAGACCCATTTTCCCCATGATTATCATCAGTGAATGTGCTTGTTGCATGCGTTAAAAATTCATGTAACACCGTCGCTGCATTGTAGAAAGACTGAGCACCATCCGATTGATTGCTCGGCGCATCACGCGTACTACCGAAAAAGCCCAATGTGGGAGCCGCGTGAGGCGAATCTTGAGCAAGCGATGACGAAAAATGGTAGGACGAAAACGAACGACCACGAGTATCATGCGGCAAACTTCGGCTGGTTCTACGGCCAACGTCGACCGGTCGTACGAGAAGTGACATTTGCTCCAATGGTAATATTAAGGTTTCCATCCATACAGACCACTCCATATTGTTTTGCAAAAGTGGCCTCACGGCTATGGAGGACTCGCGCGTCGTCGCCAGTGCGTCGTGAGCTCCGTCGCTGGAGAGCTGTTCTTTGAGAGCCGGGTCGTTAACCCCAGTAACGGCAGGAAAATCGCCAATTGATTTTGAAAACATCAGGCGCGAAACAACTTCCTTCAAAATGCCTACATAAATGGGACGATCATCCTTCGGTCCAAATTTGATCATTTCCAGCAGAAATTTGACGGCATCCACCTGGAAACTGGGGAAAAACAGTTCTGCTAGTTCATTGCATAGCTGTTTCAGAAACTCTTCTTCCGAACGAACTCGTCGTTTCACAAATGACATCAAAATGCGTGCTAGTCCTTTCGTGGACGGGAACGACGCCGGCAATGCAGGCAGCATTAGCAGCAGACGTGAAACGAGCTCTTCGGTTTCGCCGAGTGATAAACCAAATGGAAGACCATCATCCACCAACGACGGATGGGCACAGAAATGGGTTGCGTCATTCACAGAAGCTGCCGTAGAAGAGAGCATGGAAGTGTCGCAAGTCGCATTCGAGGCCTGCGAAGAGATCGTGTTGGCAGACGACGAAATCGTCCGATTGCTATGCAAATTGTTTGAATTATCGCCAAAATGTCTATCACCTTTCTTTCCGATGAAGGAACGTATTGACTTCACAAGCCACGGAACAAAAACGAGAATCGAAAACAAAACCCGGCTACCAGAGTTATCAATAATTTTTGATGCCGGATTAAATGTCAACTCGACAAGAAGACGCATCGTTTTTGTGATAGTGACACGAGAAAAAAGGCCCTTCAACAACATCGGTTGCAGGCCCACAAAGGGACATCGCCAATTGCTTGGCGCAAACATTAAAAGCTCGGTTTCAACGATTTCCTGTCCCAAGTTCACTTTCCACAGGACATCGCCCAACAAGTTCAATGCATGCAAAAACTCGTACTCCACATTGGATAACAACAGAGCGACTGTGCCCCAAAACAGCAGCGGGTACTCAAGCAGCATTTGCCCATTCATTGTACCAACCATTGCGCGTACAGTATTGAGTTCTTCCAACGCAAACGCTTGAACATCATTGTGCTCATCCGCGACCGTTTCGGCCATGCGCAAATATAGCACGGCAACGTCGTGCTCTGAAAAATTCGGCATTATAGCCGTAAAAATTTGCAGCGAACGACTCGCAACATGTCGCATCGGGCACGTGACGGCCCATGATAGAGCCAACTCACCCCACTGTTGTGACAGGTCGTTCGACCGACCAAAGAGCGCCAGAACGCGATAAAGGTACGTCTTGAGCTCCACTGGATCTTTCACCTGTTGGCTGTCAGCGCGCATATCGTCATTTTTCCACAAACGAGTTCCTTTCTTCTTTTCGAATTCGCTAATCATCATGCGTGCATCCATCCATAAGCCATATGAATCGTCTCCTTCGTTTGCATTGACAATATCAGTCGACATGGACAGGACGGAAAAATCTTCGGTATCCTCTCTCAAAATCAACGCATGGATGAGGTTCATGAGAATCATACGACTATGCTCACACACGAGCAAATTCACGTGGTCCATTTGCACAAAGGCTACGTGCAAAAGCAACGGCAGATGTTGCCACATCCGATCACCCACTTCTAATACCAAATTGGTCACGAACAAAAAACACAATTCACCCACGGCCAATGACGTGCCCTGCGGCCACTCAGGAACAACTTCATCGAGAGGCGCAAGGTACAATCCGCTATGCATGTCAATGGCCCCGGAAGATGATTTTCTCGCGGTAACATCCCAGTGGCCATTAGATAAAATGGTCTCAGCATTAATGAGACTGATTAACATGTACACTAAATCATCCTGACGGTCGTCAATACGCCCTAAATAGGTAACGATTTTTTTCGCTATCTTGATGGCAAGAGGATTTTTCCGTTGCATGCATAACCGAATTAAAAAGTGAAGAACAGCAACCAAATTGTTCGGCTGCCGATCTACCAAGCCACCCCAAAGCGCCTCCAATTCGTCAGAAAACGCACTGTCATATTTGGCTGTAAGATAGAACAAATTCGTTAGAAAAACATTGGAATGATCCATCAACTCGGTATGCTCCATTTCCAAATACACCGATGCCATCCACGGATAGGATACGTTGAGCAAATGCCGCTGACCATTGCTGCCAATGCAATCGCACCGACGAACAACCTCTGAAAACACCTGATAGGCAAGCTCGTGATGTGTGTTGGCAACGCGGACAAACAATGTGTCGCGCAACAATGTATAGCCAACAGGCAAACAGCCAGAGAGAGAAATTTCATGATGATTTACACGCCTGTCGAGGAAATAGCAGGATTCCACCGTTTGCAACAGCAACACAGCTGCCTTTCGAACATGATGCGAAAAATCGGGCATCTTGTACAGCACAAGCACTAATAACACAGATGGCTCCACTGCAAACCACGTGGATGGCGATTTTGCGGAAAGTGACTCGCCACGTTCCGCCATATTGGTTGCTGGATGGTTATGATGTTGCGCTTCCGACATGTCTACCGCACGAGATAACTCTATCACTGGCCTCCGGCCACCTGGGTCCTCGCTTGCATCGACTATCTTTAGGCCTCTCACATCCTTGCCAGTATGACTGTCAGGGCGGCTTTCTAATTTTTCCGCATCTTCTTTTGGTTTTTCCTTATTTTCGTCGGTTTCGTCTGGTTTTTCCAAGGATTCCATCCCCATTTCATAATTTTCTTCGTCTTGCTCATCTTCTCTTCTCTCCTTGCCCGCATCGATTTCCCTCTCCATCAACTGCTCAATCACGTCCCCTTTCTCCATTGCCGCTGAGAACGCATCGACCAATGCCAAAAAAAAACCGTTTGCCGCAGGTGGAAGAGAGTGCAGAGAGAAACACTTGCTAAGAACTCTATCCATCAATTCAGCACGGTCGCTATTATATTGAATCATGATGCTCAACGATGCTCGCGCAGTGGAAAAGAGCACTTCCTCCGGTTGCAAAAAGACATACTCGAACCATGACAGCAATCCATCAAGGTCAAACAGCCATCTTTCACGACCGCGCGCGGCAATGGAAGTGTAGGTAGTGACGTAGACCGCACTGTGTACATACAAAGGACCTTTACAAAGAGCACACATGGCCATGAGCGCCTGTGCCTCCAACATTTTCAGCTGGTCCTCCACCGACGGTTTCCGATAAGAATGCTGCAGGCCATTCTCGCCTTTTTCCTCGGTTTTGTTCAACATCGACAAGTAAAATTTACTTTCCAAATGCCGTTTAGCGACCTCATTCCGCTCCTCAGAGCCGCCACGCCAGTCGTCAAAAAAATAAAACAATGACGCACGAATTTGAACTGGCAAATACTTGGACCATTTCACCTTGGAAGAAGCCGAGTCGTAAAATAGAAAAGCCAATCGACAATAATGGAAACGAAGCATCGGCAACTCCCAAATGAGTTGCCCCGCTGCTTCCGTTAAGAACACCTTCATTTCCATGATGTAGTCAATAACCAATCGAACAAGGGACTCATCGTCAAGCGGGTGCATTGCGCGCAATAAACTGCAGTTTGTCGTGCGCATTGTATGCCCACTCCCCTTGTCTTTCTCAGATATCGCGTTTTCGTTATGACTCGAAAAAACATGCGCCGTGTTGGCCATGATTTCGGAGAGATCCAGCCGAATACGATTGGCGCGTTTCTTATATTTGTTTCCTTTTGTTCGAGACGATGCAGATGAATCGGCCAGAATACGTTGAAAATTCCGAATTTCCGTCACCAACAATCGATAGATGCCACGATTCACCGACTGCAAAGCAGAAACGATAGCCATACGCAAAGGCGCGCTGTCACTTCGCAACAACTTCAAGGCACCCTGAAGGACAGATTGGGTGCTTTGTGGGGGACGAGTGGCAACATGTGTGACAGGAATGAGCCCAGACGTGTGCGGCCAGGAAAGCGACGTCGTGTGCTGTGTGGTTTTCAGTTCAGTGGCCAGTTTCATTTCCACCCCATCTGACATGACACTCCGAACGGTCAAATCATTCTCGGCAAGGTGGTCTTTTTGGAGGTTAGACGCCAATGTCGCTGAAGCCGTTGAAATATGCAATGCCGCAGTCGAAGCATCGGGACTCCAGACAGTTGCTTCGCTGTCTACCAGGCTACCGACGCTGTTCTCTGGTATTGGGGGAGGAGCTGCGGTTGTCAAGCGCGAAATCTCGTCAATATGGCTTATGGCGACGGCACATGTTAAATAATTACGCCACCGAAATAGAACTTCTTCTGACAACGGCTCCACGCGAGTACCAAATGCACTCAAACTAAGAGACGGACCGACTTCATTTTGGACGGCAGCTTCGACAATCGTTTGAGCCTCCGAAAGTCGCTCAACAACCTCTGGCCACAGGGGACATATGCAGTGGGCGCAACGAGTATGTAGTATGCGCCAAAAATCACCCAAACACATCGACCACATGGATTGCTCGTGCAAAAACCCGCTTCCAGCCAGCATGCGCAACGATCTGCCTGCACGTGCACCATCCGTCTCGGCTTTAATGCCCAACGACGCGTCGACGGACAAAGGTGCCGTAGTGTTCGTGCCACTGTCAACATCATGACTTTTGATAATATCGTCGCTGAGTTGCGTCAGCACGGCATGGATTGTTGTATAGTTTACCCATGACGATGACGATGACGATGCCGGGGACGGCGACGACAACGCCACGTCAGATTTTTCTATCATAACGGCGGCACGACGATCTAAGCTTACGATCAAATCATTACACGCGTGGAGGATTTCCAGAGCCGACACTCGAATAGCCGGTGTGGAGCTGCAGAGCAGCGTTGCAGAAAGGCCTTCCAAACGATGCACCGTGGCTAGCTGGTCTCGGAGAGATGCAATCGACGGTCCAGACTGTTGCATGGACGACAACGTGTTATTCGAGGACAATGACTGCGACAACGATCGGTCTTTTCGTGTACCAGTGTGGGACACAGCACGTGCCGAGCTGAAATTCGTAATAGACAATCCCTCTGGAAGGCGCAAAATAGCGATATCCGAATCTCGTGATGGATTGTTCACATCCGAGGCCCAATTTCGGACAATTTTGGTAAATAGCCCGGCGATGTCGACTGTGATAAACGGCGTTCGATATGGTGACACGGAGGTGAAGGTCGCAAGTAAATAGGACATCAGAACGAGTCTCAAGGAAGGACATTGGTCCATCAGTCTCTCGACCGTTTTAAAGGCAACCAGGCGCAGATTGCGATCCAAGTGCAATGTGCAATTGGCGACAATTTGGCAAACTTGAGCATCTGAGAGTCGGCCTGGAAATAGACGAGGCATACCACGCAGTATGGTGCAAAACAAGTCGATATACACTTGTTTCTCGGCCAACGATCGAGTCGTCGCCGACTTGGTCGTGTCCAGAGAGGCATAGGTATAGCCGCCTAACATCACATGCAAGTGACGCATGATGTCGCTGATGACTGAACTCATCTTTTTCATGTCAGTAATAATACCGACATGACGTAAGACATCAGCAGGGATGAGTTCACTTTCACCAGCATCGGCCTCCAGAGCGATGGGCATTTCATTTAAAAATAAATGATCATCGTAATCTCCAGGGAGGTTCACCGCGTTACGCTGATGGAAACCCTTGAAATGAGGATATTTGGCCTTGGTACGATGGCATATAATATCATTTGTCATTTTTAAAAATGCCCGAAGGGCGATGATCGCCCGCTCTGGCAAAAGAGAATCAATCGAAACCAGCGACGACGGCGGTACGAGAAGTCCAAACACAATGTGTTTCATGGAAAAATCGAATTGCCGTAGGCCAGCATAGTACACGATCTCGACAAACAATTCCATGGACACGTCCGTCGGGTAAATGGCACGTTTTCCGGGAGGAAAACACAGAGAGGAAATAGATTCGAGAACTCCGGATGCGTTGGTTTCCGAAGATTCACATCGGAACAAATAACACCATAGGACGCGAATGGTGCTTAAAAAACATGAACTGCGCATATTTTTGTCCTGAACACGAAAAAATTGTTCCAAATAAATAAAACATCATATATTGCAGGAGACGAAGATCGCTACATATTTCTGCTGGTAGTCGTATTTTGTGAAACATACGCAGCGGTCATCCAAATGACACGCAAAAATCCACAGAACCGTAATCACATACCCGAAACATTCGCACAATCGCGTCAAGAAATTTTTGCCAATTGCTCAGAAAATAATCGCTGTTACTAACACACAATAGCACAGAAACCAAAGGAACGGCGATCTAGATGGGTAGGAGGAAATAATAGTACAACGTTTAAAAGACGAAGAGCTTCATCATCGGATTACGACAAAACCCGCCATGTGACAGCGGCAAGCACATCGATTGACACCCAATGAAAATCGACAAAAAATAAACTCCCGCCTACTGCTTACCGCATGGTATTTAGGTTTGGAGAGCATTTTAAACGATCGAGGGTACAATAACTCAATATTTTTCATCCAAGCAGGAACGTTCACCTCCGCTTCGGCAACCTACATGGAATAAAATAAGTGAAGCAGATTGAATGACATCATGCAACATGTCCTCATGGCAGCATTGCTACTGACATTGTAGTAGCAGCCTGTCATATGTAAAACAAAAAGGAGAGAACAAGTGATGCATGAAAGTCGAACAACGGCTACTTACAGCAGCAATGGGCAGAAGCCATTCCACGAGAATTTCTGCAAATGAAATGCGAAGCTTGAAAGAAGCCTGCTGAAACAATTCCGCGCACTCTTTCAGAAAATTAATGGTTTCTTCAAAAGCATCCATTGGATAAATCTATGAAAAAACATGGCGTAAAGTCCACAGCTGTCGAAAAAAAGCGAACCAAAATGACAACGCTCGGCGACGAAAAAATAAAAAAAGGATATATCTAGTGATGGCTTTCCTCGCCTATTGTTGAGACCGCCCACTATCGTTCGCCAACGTCGACAGCCTTACCTGCAATTTGAGGTGACGCATACCGCGTACGAGTTGCTCCGCCGTAGGACCTTTCAGTTTTTCCTCTTCCAGGATCGAAATGAACTTTTCGGTAATCACCATGAATCTGAAAATAAAATTGCGTAAGCAAAAGAAAACGAGAGTAATACACTGTTGCCGTCACTGCTGTTGTAATTATAGACATCGTTGTTTGTTTTTCTTCGACAATAGTTACCGTGATGATGACAGTGCCCCAATGAGTCGTCCAAACATGTCACGCAACATGTCGGGATCGCGAAAAATGCGCAACGATGATTCTCTACGCATAGCAAAGGTTAGAATCAATGAAAACAAATGCACACGTATTTGGACGAAACACAGCTTGCCCCGCAGCTCCTTACGATCCAACTCGCTCGATTTTTAACTTTCGAAACGCGTAACTTTCAAGGTTTATCGCCAGCTCTTCCGGTATGGCGGAACGCGATGAGAGGTTTTCCAGCACAGGTACCAAGAGGAAGCACAGCAGCATGTCAGAAGTGCACTGCAATGAGAAATGACATGTTTACAAAAACGGTGGCAGGAGCACATTTCAAAGAGAGAGAGTGCTTGGAAAGAAAATGATGGTACGATGATGTTTGGCTTGCCTCTGCGCGTTCGACAGCGATGTTTTGTACGTCTTTCGTGGTCAATTTCGGATGGAGATCACTAGAAACACCGAAAACCAACTCAGATACCGTGGCAATAAAGAATGATCCCGTAAAAAGAACGTCTTTTCAATTAAAAAAGACACTTGAAAGAGCCTACCACAGAGATTTCAGTGTTTCCTGGGTAAAATAATTTCGTTTAGCGTCATGCCATGCAATGGCACTCATGACCACCGCACGTGAATCATGTCGCGCCAACTCTGCCAGTGCATTGATAACAGGATGAAATTCCCCATCTGAATCGCTATTCATGACATCATCTGCTCCAAATGCCTTGTCCTACAAATAGTAACACACATTTAGATGTACATGAGATGAGATAAAGGTGGAGAGACAAAGACGAGAGAATGAGAATGAGTGAAAGAGAAAGAAAACGACTTTTAAAAAAACACCAAATGGATCAGAGAATGCCACACCAGATCATTGTCAGCTCTTACCAAAGGGAAATGCAACAGACTTTGCATCTTTACATTCGCCAAGCTGGTCCATTTCTGAAATAGATTCCTCAACGCAAACGCAGAAATTGATAAATGCGAGTCCTGCGCGAGAGACGCTGTCTGTTCTGCCGCTGAAGCGGGTGCAGCAGCAGCCCAAAGAACAGACAAGGTTGACATGATTTGAACAAAAAAATGAAAATAAATTGCCGTGCCAATAAAAACAAATATTGATCACCACGACGACGACGACGACGACGACGACGATGATGACAAAGAGGATGATGTGGTGAGAGAAAACAAGGTGAATGCCACGTTAATGACCACAAAGTAAACACACGATAATGCAACAATAAAAACAAACTAAACCCCAAACATTGATACAAAAACAAATGACATCAATGTCAGATGACATTGATAATAACAATGGCGCTGTATTTACATACAAGCGTCCGTGTGTGTGTGTGTTCAAGGAAACACATAGCAGCAAGCATTGTGTTGACATAAAAGTTGGCAAAGTAGCGCGCCAAAATAAAACATTGTTAACTATTGAGAAATAATATGTCGAGCAATCAATGTCGTACCACAGAGGGGTAGGGTTATTCAACGCCCGGTTTTTTCCTTTTTTCCTTTTATTTAAATTTCACTTTTTTGGTCGTCAATAGACAAACTCGCCAAGAATGTTGTTTTCATGGTAAACAATGAGCATTGTTGATTTGGAGAGAATGGCTTTGCTCTTGGACGAGCGTGTGGTCATCAAGTAAGTGATTGCATCGTCCTCCTGCCATTGAGTCCACCTCTTTGTGCATCTCTGACGTTGTCAGGACAACTCATACTTTGACTGCAGACTCGATCTCGTGTCGCTGCCTTTTCATTGTGACCTTTTTTGATTGTCTTTATCGTCTTTGTTATGGTTTTTGTTGTTGTTGTAGAGTGAGTTCTGTTTTAAACAAAAACGTTTCTGCATATGGCAAACAGTTTCTTGTTGATGGCTCGGCAGAGACATGCTGGAATTCGGATCAGGTATGTCAGCCATGGAAAATCGGATCTGGCTCTGCCGTTCTTTCTTTTTTTATTTTCCGCTTCTCACGATTGTCACTGTTTCTTCTATCTTAGGGATCGCCACAGTGGATTGTTGTGGATTTCAATCGAGACGTCTTCATTGAGAGCGTCAATATTCAATTTCAAGGAGGCTTTGTTGGCGAGCAGTGTTCATTCATCCTATTTCATGACGCGCGCGAGGTCGGTCGTCATCCGTTTTTTCCGAGCAATTCCAATGCGCGACAGTGTTTCATTGTCTCTTATGACACGCTGCCTATTCCAGCGGTAACGCGATTGAAGCTTCATTTTGGTACAAGCACCGATTTTTATGGGCGTCTCGTTGTCTATGATTTGCAGGTGGTCGGAATGGATGGCATGTCGAACGCAGTTGCTGCGCCTGATGCATTGTGATTGCTGATGGGGCACGCTTTTCCGTGTCCTCTTTTCGTGCTACTTTGCCACTATATTGATGGCAATGGTTAAATGAGGGGCTGCAATGAAGTAGATATGTACACCGAGCGATGTGCAGCTTTCGCTGGTGGATGTGTCTATTTCATTCGGCTGTCGTCGACGCACTGCTTGATGCAACTGGTACTTTATTGTACGTCAACGACTCAGCAAGCAAAGGCTTCAGCGTGAGGAAACCGCTCATGGCACGCTTTGGCAAAGGTCGAAGTCTGTTCGCTTCCCCAAAGCTTCAGCACATGATGCGCTTTGACGCAATGGGCTGCGGTTGTTTGTGTTAAATTCGTCTCAACAATCACATTCTGAGCACGTACCTGGTCACCCATTGTCCACAAGACTCGTGCGGCGGCAACGCGATGCGGAAGACTGTCAGAGTGCCGTCGAAGGAACATTTCATTGCGCTCCTTCCATGACATCGAGCCGTACAATTCTTGCCTGGTTTCTTGAAATACTTGCTGAACCGCGGGATGTGCATCGACGTAGCCATCTGCTAAACGAGAAACATGAAAAAAAAGGAAAAACGCCGACATGGTTATTTTGTTGGTATGTATTGGGTAGGAATAAAAAACCAAGAATCTCCACGTTGTCGACGAACTGACGTGATGCGATTGCTATTTTACTTACCCAGATGACTAGACAATACGTCATTCGTGTGCATTTCAGGACAGACGTCGACGTGGTCCCGACCTAGGCGAATCACGCGAAAAAGTGCCAAGGGTTGCGGTTGTCCCTCGTGCCATCGACGACGATATACCTCGGCCGCCAGGGCACACGTCATGACGTCAGTGCCAGCAAATGGCAACAGGTGCTGTAGAAAGCGCATGGCATACGCCAAAAAATCAACACCGGGCTGAACGAGTTGTTCGTCGGTCATCTCCTCTTCAATCGCACCACCAGGCGTCTTTGGTTTTTCCTTTAGTTTCTTTTCCGCGGTGGCCTCGATAGTTTGGGCTTTCGCACGCGCTTCGGCACGCCGTTGTTTGCTGATCATCTTTTTGCGATCCGATTCTGAAAGACCGGCCAAGGCGGTCTCTCCACGGGCGGCCATCATTTGCTCATTTAACCGATTATCGTGCAGTTCCAAGCAAAAATTCACAGCAGCATAGGTGGCCACACGATAGTAAGGGTGGCGGTACAATTCATCCTCAAAATGAATCATCCTAATGAACAAATGAGCGAATGAAAAAACAAGCAAACACATACAAATATAACACTTGAGCACTTGGCCATCATGGAAATAAAGCAGCCCTGGTTTTCGCAGGAACGTCCAAAGGGCCGCTTTTGGCTCAAAATAGAGGTACACCGGCCAGTCAGAAGGGGCACTCTTGCTTTTGAAAAAAACAATCAGCAAGTTGCACCAGGAACAAAAATAAATACCTTAAATAACTTCTCAAAGTCATTTTGCGAAAGCAGTAGGCATGAAAGTCGAATTGGTCATGAAAATAGATCGAAAAAAACTGCATGAAGAGAAAACAGAAAAAAGGGCGTGTTGTTATAAGTAAAATAGGGGATAGTTCGTTCATCATCACTACGGAGATTGCCATTATAACAGCAAAAAAAACCGCGTACCTTGTCAATCGTCAAAAATTGTTTCATGGCCATGCCGTGTTGTCCGCTGCGCGCGGCACTCTTGGCTGCTTCGGTAGCATACCACACGCATTGCATATCAACAAAATTCAACTGTCCCTTCTCGCCTTTGGCAAATTCCAACGCAATTGCTTCGGCTTTCTCAGCTTCATCGGCTCGAAGATGGTATTTTGCCGATTTCGTGTTCAAGAATCGATCGGATAAATCGAGCTTGCGCGCCTTTTCTAGGGAAATCGCAGCTTCTTTCAAAGCGCCAGCATGTTTCAACACCCTTGCGTGGGCAGCATGAAGCTCGCACAGATCCGGAGCAAGAAGAAGTGCACGTTGCACCGCTTCCAATGCACGTGTCAAATCACCCATGCGATCCCAGTGCTGCGCAAGAAAATACCATACCCATATAACTCCCGGCACGGTATCATGCGTGTCATTTGCGTGGGTATTATTTGTGAGTGAGCGCGCTGCCGTCGTTTTTTGGCTTTCAGGTAAACGTCGTTTCTCTTCGTTGACAAGCCAAGTCTCAATGGCCAGTGATTTTTCCTTATCCTTGTATAGACTTTTTAAACTTGTCGAAAAAGAAGGGATCCCTTTTTCGATTCCCCGAGACAGGAAACGGGCAAGCTCGTGAGTGAATTCAGGACTGGTGGCGGAGAGTGCGTTTAAGCATTTTTTTTGAATCAATATCGAAGTCGGGTATTCCACGCGCAACTGCATCAGCAAAGTTACGAGTGGCGTGCCCGTGTGACACGACAACCACTTGTCCAGAAACGTGCCATTTTCCGGTTGAATTTGCAGCATGGCACCATACTCCTTTCGAGCGCTCTCGGTGTCACCCAAATCCTTCAAAGTATCCGCAAGCAATTCCTTCCATGCACCCTTGTCGAGCACGTCGGGCTCAATGAGTTTCAAGTGCGTCAAGGCGTCCTGATACCGTTTACTTTCGCGAAGGAGCATATTGTGGTACAACAACATTTCACTGTGCTCAATATCCGGAGGATCCCCGACGGAACGAGAAAGCGTTTCTTCGTATGCCCGCAAAACGTTAATGGCCATCTCGTAATTGTGAAGCAAGTGATAGGACACGGCTAGGCCCATCCATGACATTCGGTTCTCCGGCCGGAGGGCAAGAAGTTGATGACGAGTGTCCTGTATAAAGGCAATGAAAGAAAGAAAAGAAGCACATCAACATCAGACCCATTTCACCATCAAGTTTCGTTTTCAACAGAAGCAGGCACCCAATGGGCAAGGTCTACACAGACAACACGATTATACCCAACATTTCCCATAGCGAAATTATCTTAAGCGCCAACTTACATGGTAACCTTCAAAATCACGCAGTTGAACCTGCATGAGCGACAGATCACGCAATACCTGCAGATTTTCCTAGACGGGGCGACAAGAAAACCATGCCATCATCCATCGTCCACGGAAAAGGAGGCACAAAAAAGAGACATCGTGCAAACTCCAACTTACTTTGTCGTGCTTGAGTGCGTTCAAATAGCATTTCACGGATTCATCGTAGTCTTTGCCATTGCGATGCCATATGCCAAACACGTGCCAGCCTAAGAAAAGATACCCATGGTTGGCAACAATCACATTTTTCAACAAGACCACGTGGAATCGACGTTCTGCCTGGAGAATATCAATCAATCAACCAATCAAACAAACAATCAGTCAATCATTTTCAAAATAGTCTTACAGACATGACTGTTTAGATCAAAGCGCAATCCTTTTCGAATGTTTTCCAATGCTTCCTCTCGTCTTCCGAGACTATCCAGCATCAGTCCACGCAAAGCATGGGTTTCTACTCGCGCGAAAAAAATGCATCGCATTAACAAGACAATCATGGCAAAGCATGCATTAGTGACCTGTCATGTCAACAATTTCATGGCTATACACCCAAAGACACCATCCCTTTCCAAGGGCCATCTTTTCTGATCACACGAAGCAGAGATCGAGATGTCGACTTGCCTCCATGTTCGGGAAACTTTTTCAAAATCTGGTCGGCTGTTTTGAGCCCTCGTTTATATTGCTTGAAATCAAACAGTTTCTAAATCAATGAAACAACGATGACACAACCAACATCAATCTACAAGAAAAAAGCGCACATCCGCGGACAACAGCAGTGGCACTAGCAGAATGAAGAGAGCCGACGTACAATAATGGAGCGGAAAAGAGCCGTTTCTTTTGCAGGTAAAGGCTGCATGATGGAAAGAATGATGTTGAGCAACAAAAGATAGTAAAGACAATCGCACGTTACACAATACAACAGATCAATTGCTGTGCACACACACACACCCACACAAATTTCTCTTTTCAATGCTGAACGAGTGCCGCGACAATCTATTTCCGTTCAGGCCAAGACGATGAAAAGGCCGTTGACTGACCCTCTTTTCTGCATTGCCTCGGGTCTCTGTCGCTTTTGTGTCTCGGACGTGTTTAATTTTGCTTGTTCACACGGATGATGTTGTCTTTTGATCAAGTCTCGTTTCAAGAAAACTTTTCTTGTCATTGATCTTCTTTGCAGGTTCACGCATTGGATTCAATCCATTAGGAAATGGATTGAATCCAATGGGTCGGCTCATCCATTGATACTTTTGCCGAGTGTCTACTAGACATGTCTTTTTCAACAGAGGATCGGCCTGCCTCGACTGAGTCTGGCACAGGCGACGTTGTGCGCCATGTGACGGTAAGTCAACGCGTTGATATTTGGTTGAAAATTGTTGCAACAAGTCTCTTTTTGCATGTATGCATTATTGCATGTGTGACGGGATGGATATGAAGGATGTTGTGTGGGGTTGCAACATGGGGGGGATATTCATTCATGGGGAGTGCCATCAGGTTGCGCATCTAGATTGTTTATGGATTGTTTATGGATTGTTTATGGATCAGCTGTAGATATTTTGATGTTTATGATGGTTTTTTGGTGATTTAAAGAAAATATGAATGGTATTGGGGTGTATCAGTGTTCTTGCCGTTGATGTTTTTCTCTTGTGTTGGACGTTTTTCTGTTGGGCCAACTTTTTTCTGCCTTTGTTGTCGTATGTGTATGACATCTTTGCCCGTGTCTCTATTCTGACGGTTTCGACGGTTTTTATTATTATTATTATCAGAGTTTCATGAAGAAACGAATGACTGACGTCAAGGAGCGCTTGGAACAACACCGCCAGACCTCTTACAGTCAAATTGAAAATCAGCGAATGGAACGTGAAAGGGAAGCAATTGAATGGGCGACTGTCTTTGAACGAGAAGAGGCGCAGCGTGCGCAGGAAATACAGGAGATGCTGGAAAGGCTGAAACGGGAACAAAGGGAACTGGACAAAGTGAGTTTCTAATCAATGTCAAGATTCGTTCTGGCGAGGGGGATCTCGATGGGTATTTGGTCAAATTGAGCACTTGTTGATACCCGTGCTGTCATGTGGATGATATTTTCACAATTGATTCCCGCAAAACAATTATTTTTCTTCTAAACAAAACCGTGCTTCTTTTCGTTTTTTCACAACTATTCTCGAAACCCAGTTGGCAGCAGCAGAATTACATGTGTTTGCAGAGCAACAGGTGCACCTCCGGCATGCGCAAGAAGCGGAAAAGAAGGAGCTGGCGGAGCAGGCAAAAACAGCACAAGAACAAGCGGAGCGGCAACGAGAGGTTGAGCGGGAAAGACAGGAACGATTGGCGGCAGACGCACACAATCGTCTAGTTGACGAGCAGCGGCAGGCCGCTGCTCAAACGATACAGTCCCAGGCGTTGTTTGATCGACAAAAGCAAGCCTTGTATGCCTCGGAAGAGGCGACTCGGGAAATGCAGTCGTTCAGTCAGACTTTGCAGCAGATGGAACAGCGCCTTTACCCTTACTTAAATGACGCAACGCCAGCAGCAAAGCAACTGCGCATGACCATGAAAATGCGAATTCATCGACGTGTGCAACAAATTTCGGCAACCAAGGAGCAAGTTGAACACGTGGCCAACGATCTTGTGCAGTTGTTGACAGAGACAAAAGGAAAAGGGGACGCTTTTCTTTACGTTGTTGATGTCATGTGCTTGAATTTTGTCGAGCAGGGTGATACGCAAGTGCATGTTCACCAATCATCTTCGTACGCTGTTGGTATGACTGTGGTGAAAGTGCTGCAACGATACCCGGAAATGGTTAATGTACTGATGGGGCATTTTCTGAAAAAATGTCCTTATGTGTTGCCAAAGTACATTGCCCGTGATGCCAGCATGTCAGATGAGGTGTATAGGCGAAGTCAAGGCTTCATTATGGCCATAGATGGTACCTGGGAAACGGAAGAGAGCTATCATGAGCGTATGGCTGGCGTGGTGGCTTTGTATGCGGCGATATTACAGACAGCTTCGCCAAACACGCAATTGCCGCATCCCCGCGGAATTGAGCATGCATGGACATGGCTGGCTCGCCTGTGCAATTTACCACCTCGGCGCGTCACTCCCGCCATTCTTTTGCCGTTCCTTCAAGTTGCTGGGCCTGTCTTGTATCGCAATTACCCTCGACAGCTCATAAAATTGACACACTTTATCTTGAATGTGTTTCTGCCCAAGGTGCCTGAAGGTTGCACTGGCAGTAAGACGCGTTTGGAGATGTTCTTGCGCGATGTTTTGAAGCGAGGTACCTATGTGCTGCCGGAGGGGTATCTGGCATAATGGATCGCCCCTACTCTTGACCATCACGTGCATGTTGTCCGTGGTTGTATTGGTTGGTAAACGGTGCGCTCATGCGGGTGATATCAGAAATACTTGTGTGTCAGACGCGGACACAATGAGGCATTCGCTTGGGTCGTGTTTGTTTCTGACGATTTTTTTCACAACCTATTCACTTGTGTCTTTTTGCCTCCTGCAAAATCGTGTGTGTTCCTTTCCGTCCAATTGCTGTCGCAGTAAAGTTTCTGGTGTTGTGTGCGCCCGTGCTGAACGTGTTGCTGTCCACTTGCGGGTCTTTGTTGGCCTTGTCAGCATTGTCGATATTCAATGCGACGATGTTTTTTGAAGTCGTAGTAGCTGTCTTATCAGCATAATAGTCACTTCGTCGGTCGTTTATCAAAAAATGCTGCATTTCTTCAGTTTTGATATGGCCGTGAGAATGAAGATGGGCAGTGCTTTTTATTACTAGTGAGATACCGCTTCTTTTTATGTCTCTTTTTGATTGTGCGAAAAGGTCATACCCCCAATATCCTCAGCCATATCTAGCTCGCCTTTGTGGTCATATTGGCTGATAACGCGTATGCACACCAAAATGCGAGGCTTTATGTAAATAGTTGCGAAAAGTGTATTTTGGATAATGATTTTGCGCATATATAGACGCAGAAAAACCCAGCGAATTACGCACGCCAATGACCATGTTGGTTTGTTTTTCCATGTCGCCGGCCAGTAACTTGATTTGTGTCATGAGCAAGCCAGTTCATTCATCGTCCGGTGTGTTCAATTGAATGGGTCATTATTGTCTCTGTGAAACCGGGTGCTGTGTTGATCATTCTCGTGTTTGACGAGTCAGATGAAATTGTAGAAAATAAAGAGAGTTTATCGAGGTGACTGGCATGCTGAAGGGGGGGACTTGCACAACAGTTTCCGAAGAAAACTGATCCGTGTCAATGTCTTCATTCCAGCCTAGCTCTGAAGAGATTATGTCACCATCTACTTGCTTTTTGCCAGGAGCAGGCTTTCTAAATACCTCTCTTGTCGTCATACGCGCTATGCATGTTTTCCGTCACCATACATGCCCCTTTGCATCAGTCGCTCTAATGTACCAGATCATCCTATTCCAAAATGAAATGTCCCCCTTCCCTTTGTCGAGCATCCCTTTGCATTCAATACCATCGTCCCAAACACAAACACAATGAGCACACTTTTCGTTGCCCTCTTGTCCACAAAATGATTCTCATTTTACTTTGGAAAGATCCAGTTGACATGAATGGTCACCTTACTGTTGAATGGTGACCGCTAACGATTGATCATCAAGAACGCGCCGATCAGTTCTATTGGCTTTACAGGCCACAATACCCGCGCGAAATAATGCTTCCGAGAAACCGTCGGTTGCTGAGCGGCCATTGGTCAAGTTGTCTACCGAGGATGATTGCCCGTCGCATCAACTGTTGACCATCGACGCGCAATGCCTTGCCCTTGGCAAGCGAGTTGGGATAAGTGAGAAAGTGCATCGGCAATGCCGCATATCGACAAAATCGGCAGGAATTTCAATTGGATGCCTCACAAAGTGGTGTTTGTGCTGGCACACATGTCTTGGATTCAAGCTGAAACAGAATACAACTAAAAATAAAACCGGATAAAACCCCCTGATCGCCTTGGCTTGGCGGGAAATTCTCAATTTTCCATTCTGCTGGCGGTCGGGGGATTCCCTTTGTGGACTTTGGGGATTGTAATCAGGCAATGATGACGCAGTCTAGAAGCTACGTGTATTTGCATTCTAGTTCTTTTCCTATATTAGTTTGCCTTTTTTCTCTGTTTTCCTTCAGTTTCCATATGTATACGCGGTGAAAGAATGGGTTCGTCCTTGGACGCAACGGCGTCCCTCGCTGATGGAACCGCAGGGAAGGAGGGGTCCTCGGATGCGAGGACCGAAGGGACAGTCGCGGTGCCCACCCTCCAGGATATCTTTCAACAACACGTCGAGCATGCAATGAAAGAGCCGAAATCATTGGTAAAGGGTGGCTCGTTCCTGATCAATACAGTATCCTCCGAGGTAAGGGTCATTTCTGTGAATTTGCCATGGATGCGTATGCTGCTGACTGCTATTAACGTGTGTAATTTCATCGTAGAATGCCGGCGATACTGACGTTTTATCTGCAAAGAACCGGTTATCAACGACCGCAAGAATGAATAATATGCCAATGGCGACTAGAGCGGACATTTTTTCTCCAGAGACGCCTCTTCGTCTACAAACGCCCACTGTGACCTCACGGCAACAATCGAAGCTCAAAGGCCCGTTGGAAGCATCACTGGGCACTTTAACAAAGCCTTTTGTAGGACATCCGCATCTCATACATGTGGATAAAACGCCCACGCAAGTTTCCAACCAGTTGCGATCACCGGCATTGTCTGACATGAAAACCCAGGGTCTTGCGTGGCAGACGACATTTGAGACGCCCACGTCGAAATGCAGCAAAGGCTCAGCGCCACTGCACAGTCAAATCACTGGCATGGACTTGCTGCGAGCCCCACTCCAAGATGCGAAAGACGCATGCACCGCCATCGCCACACCGCAGCGTGATCACTGGCCACCACGACCGTGGGGAGTAGTCCAGCATGCGTCTGATGATCCAGCCATTATTCCGGAGGCACTGCCAGTCAGTTGGGCTCAATGCGGATCGCCCATACACACTGACAAGCCGACGGATGCGAAAAACCGTCAGGAGCAACTGGAAAAGAACCAAGCTTTGGACAACGTGGCAAATGAAACCAGTCTGTCTTCGGGTGGTCATGTCGGTATGCGGGACATTGCTGGCCAAAGCGATGCTCTTTTGCGGGAGGAGCCGGTTAATTTGGCGGATGCACACGCCTCCGTATTGCGACCCCTCACTCAGCACAACGGCAACATCAACATTGCCTTTTTCACATCCGGCAAGTCGAAACATTTGCCTGGGTTTGGAAAACCACTCATGAGCGGTGCACAAGCTCGACCAGCATGGAAGACCCTTGCACCAAGTGAGGACTCCCTGGCGAAAGCGCGACGGTTGTTGGATGTAGACGAGGAGAATGTCGCACATGACGTGCCAATGGAAGACAATTTCGCAGAGAACCCTGCCCACAATGTTGCCGTTGAACAAGTGGGTTGTGTGACACCGCACGCACGCGTGCAACATCCTACTGGCGGCGCTACGATAGGCGCTGTACCGATTACTCGCAGCGGATTTTCCACCGGGAAAGGACGAGAAATTGCGCCCAGTGCAGAAAACATCCAACGAGCGAGTGAGTGGTTAAACGCTGATAAAGAAGCGATAGACCGCATGGAGCGAACAAGTGACGTCACGGTGACTCCAGCACCGTCCGCGACCATGACTCCGTTTGGCTTCAGCACCGCCAAAGGCAAAAAAATCGAGGTATCAGAAGAGACGTTGAAGAAAACCAAAGCCTGGCTCGATGAAGTTCCGGCCTCGCCGACTTCACGTCATGATGGCATTGATCAGCAACAACAGCAACAACAGCAACGACATCATGATCTCATTGGGATGACGCCCGAAACCAGCCATCCGCCGGTCGTAGTGGGATTTAGTACGGGCAAGGGAAAAAGTATTTCAATTTCGGAAAAGAGTCGTCAATGGGCCGAGCTGTTTTTCGATGATGGTAACGGATCGGATGGCGATGCCAACGGGAAAAAATCATCGTCTGCGGTTGTGCGCGACGAACATCCGATCGCCGTTGAGACGAGAGCAGAGATGCCCAGCGTAGAACGGCCGAGCTCCTTTCAATCTCCGCATCGTTCGCTACTTCTGAAGAAGACGCACGACCAAAATGCTAGTCCATTTCAAAAGGATTCGAATAACATTGAGAAACCAAAGGATCTAGTAATGGTCGCTCCAAAAAAAGACCTACTCAACAGTCCTCCCCATTGTCCCACTTCGCCAATTCACATGGATAAAGGTGAGACGAAAACGAGTGTTTGTTAGTCAACGATGCTATGTTTTTGCGAATGCGCCGTTTTCCAAGGAGGCATTTTTTTTACTGTTCTTTTATGTCTAGTGCTCAATACTCGGCCTACCATCGCGCAATATTTCAAGAGTCTCCCGCATCCTGCTACCGGATCTTTGGCCATGTAAGAGGATATATAACTTTTTAGCCATATGACGACGAAGACGACGATATGTGAGGATATGGGTGTGTGTATGTGTTGGTATATATGTCTCGTGCTTGACAGGTTTTCCTTTCCAGACGCAGACCTGACGTCGACATGCGAGGGGCATTGGAAAGTTTTCGATTTTCCGCGTCCGTCGTTCTAGCCGCCGAGCTTGATTTAAGTCGTGGTCGTGATGACGGTTGGGGAGCTGAAGAGGCGCGGCGCGATCTCGTACGATGCGGTGCTGTAGAGAAATGGATCTCATTAGAATGGATCAAAAACCACTTTCAGTGGATTATTTGGAAGCTGGCGTCTTATGAATACAATTTCCCGGAAACGAAAGACGCATTTATGAAGCCTACTGTGGTTCTCAAACAGCTTTTGTATCGGTATGTCGTCGCGGCAATGGAGTGGGCAACCACTGTTTGTAACAGCCCCTCTCCATCTCGGCCATGGCTGCTTATTGCGTCTTGATTTTATTCTTTACCTAGATACGAACGTGAAATTATTCATAGTCAGCGATCAGCTATCCGAAAGATTCTGGAAAGGGACGATATGGCGTCGCGGCATATGGTTTTGTGCGTCGTTGAAAGTGGCGTGTCTGGTCATGAAAGTAGGTCAAAGACAACGCGAGCTGGATCATTGTGGGAACACAAACGAGTGCATGAGAACGATCAATGGTTTGATAACCATGTCAACAAAATTACGCAGTGAAATAATCACTTTCTTGCATTTAGACGAGCTAATACTAACGGACGGCTGGTATACCATTCACGCTGTCATTGATAATATATTGAAGAAAGCGGTCACGCTGAAGCGAATTTGCACGGGCATGAAGCTACATATCGTTGGTGCCCAGGTACGTGGGCCATGCAACACAAGTCGTTGTACCATACTCCTGATGTCGCCGGTTTTTTTTTCAATGTCATCATGTGTTCATCATGTATTTCGTTTCCACTATATCGTTGTTTATATGACACACACCGAATTTTTTCTAGCTGAATGGCAGCTCTGAAGCAATCGCAGCGTTAGATTATGCTGGAGAAACAAAGCTGAATTTATGTGCAAACCAAGTGCGTCGTGCCCGCTGGGATGCCAGATTAGGATACCAGTCGACCCCTGCATTTTTGCGTAGTCTGCACACGATTAATCCAGAGGGCGGTATGGTTCCGCTGGTTGATGTAGTGATTGTGAAACGATACCCAGTTAGGTTTCTTGAAGCGATCTCTGCAACGCATAAACAAACTCGGTCGCTGTTGGAGGAAGAAGACGCCAACAAGCGGTACGAAGATCAGTTCATGACTGACTATGCAACCTTTTCGCAACTTCTGGAGCAGCGTCAAGCAAAGAAGCCGTTCGAGGCAATGAGCAAGAAAACTATGACGAAGGAGCATCTGATTTTACCCGAAGTTCGTCAACTGTATGACGAGTGTTGCACGCGCAAAACCGATCCCGCGATGGCACTGTCGAGACTGGAGGTAGGGGCAAAGGTAGATACATACGATCATCCATATCGGATGATGAACAAAAAGATGTTTTGCGTATTCACGCGCTTTTCCGCAACACATTGTAGGAGCTGAAACAGCGGAAAGTGACCACTTACGTGAGAATGAAGATAGCCAATGTTGGCAGCAGTGTCGCTGGTGCAAACGGATCATGTCGTTGGACAGATTGTTTTTTGATCATTTGGAGACCAGCCGAATGGATGTTATCTGAACTGTTCGTTGGCCGGCATGTAAAGGTATTGTGGCACGTGTAAAGTGTCTTTAGATGGTGGACATTTATCGGATACAACAACACACTGTTTACACCCACCAAGATGTCCTGTGAAACCTTGACGTGTTTGTCTTTGTTCTAGTTTTTTTGCGTGCGAACGTGCCAAAGAAAAGAAACTGATAATCAATTGCATCTCTCTATGAATGGTTCAACGCAATGTACGCTACTCGAAACCATGTCACTTGCCAGCAACCTGCACGTCCTGCAGCCGCCTCTTCAACCGATAGGGACCAATTTGCACGATTTGAAGCAAGGAAAACGCAATGAAAACTGCGAGTTAGATTTGGTTGTTGTCGTTTGCCGTCAGGAATGGTTTGACGAGTCTTCAGGACGCCTTTTCGTGACTGATCCCACGAGAACCTTGGGTGTCGTCCAATTTCACTTGTCACCGGTTTTAAAGAAAGCATGGATAAAACACTTCGAAGTAGGTTACTTTTGAAAGAATCGAATCAATCCAGTTTGCGAGTGCCGCCAGCCATCTTGATAAGTTTCCTGTTCTCTAATCATCTATAGAAAAGCAAGATATTGTGTCTGGTCAATGTTGTCTTCAAATTGTATGACATCAAATACCAATTGGTCAATTTGACTTTTGGCGACTACACAGAAGTCGTGCAGCCGGCAAAAATCGAGACGCTCCGTCAGGCGGCCAAAGCGACAGATGGCTGGTTATTGAAGTAAGCGCACGCATTTAGAGGACATGCGCGCAGCAATGCTCGTTTTTGCCACATCCATTTTTTTTGCCCCTTTTTATGTTGGACATGGTGTTTTGTTATAGACATCTGGCTGTTATTGACGACATGAATGATCGCGTTGACAACGTTCTGGCTGGTGTTCCGCCACTGGGCGCCCAAACCTTGCTGACTACGGTCTCCGTGACACCAGCGACGAAGGGCATTTGGGAGCCGACCATGAATTTGCCCCCGAAATTCATTCATGGCATAACGATGACCAACATGGATGATCTCGAGATGGCTGTTGAAAACATGGCGCTTTCCCCCGTGTACTTGCACTTGGAGTGCGCATGTCTCGAACGAGAAAACAATGTCGGTTGTGTCGCGGTTCATCTCCCAAATGAAGACGACAACGGAGGGTCGAAAATACACGTTTTATTGGATGACCTGCGTGTTGAAGCTCTTTTCCACGCTCTTTTCGACACGTTAATAGACCAAGGTCGGGGGGAGTTTGTGCTGTGGTTAATGGATGTGTACACGACTGGCATTCTCGCATCGGTCAACGATGCTGAGCAAGCAAGTCGAGTGGCTCTACGTAAAGCCTATCTTGAGCGATTGCAAACGACTCTCCCCCTGACGTCGGTACCATGGCGAGCGATTCCCATCATGCTGAGAGATGCGACCATTATTGACGGACCGCTGAAAAATCCAGATGACCAGCTGTTCATAATGACGCACTTGGAGTGGAAATGGCTCACAGATAGACTGTTTGCAGAGGTTTCTCAATTTCGGTGGAGGGTAAGTGATGTTGATGTTTGCGTGTCATATGCCATGGTGGCAGAGGCGAGGTGAGACGGCGTCATCGCAGTCACAACAACCATCCCAATGACCTGCCGCTTCTCAAACACCTTTTCTTCCCTAGGCTCAACTGACATCGACGCCAATCAAAAATTGGTGGATGGCAAGCCACATTGAAGTGGTTTCCCTAAACGGCGACACGCTGGGATTGTCACAGCTGTACAGTCAGCAGGACATGATGAACGAGTGCATTGTATAGTGTGATGGCATGCTGTATCGGCGCCCTTGTTGCGTGCTGTTCCACCAGAACAAATGCGTCTCATGACTGTTCCGATATCAACATAGACGTGCTTGTGTGTGTGTATGAATGTGTATTTACAAATAAAAACCAAATATAATCACTCGATCGCTTTCCAATTCAAATAAATTCCAATCAAAGAGGAGATGCTTCCAAAAAGACCAATACTTTTCTTTGAAATTGGCAATTTCTCGGTCGACCAAGTGATGGCCAACGGCAGATCGCACAAATTCACAATGCTACGCAATAAAAGCTGCTTTTTAGTGGCATGCAATCGATTCAACAAATGGACGACATGCGCTTCATCGTGGACAATGCCGTCACAGACCCCATCACCCGAGTCCTCGTGGCATTGCTCATTCCGCACCAAACACGGCTGACGACGACGAACCATGTGTTCTCTCTTCAAGGCAGCATTCAACGACGTATCTGGTTTCCCATTGTATTGCGCGATCAATTCAAACAGCGCATGCGATGAGCGACATGAACCACGCAACGCCCCCTCTTCTTGCAGCACTTGCTGATACTGATGATGCAAGGACATCATCTCCAACACAATGTACACAGTCCAACATCGACACGACCACAAAGAGAAAGAATCGCCACGGCGCGATGTCACAATGCCCTTCCAATGCAGCCAGTAAGCGAATTCAAGTGGATAGTAACAAAACATGGACAATGCTTGCGCTTGTTGTAGTCGTCGTGCATACGCATCAGTCTCTTTGCAGGCGGCATACCACGATTCAAAGGTACTCGGTAGTCCGAAAAAGCGCAGCATATAACGTGCATTGGACAGCTGGTCAGCCAATTTATCAACTCGCTCAATGAGAGCAGGGAGATTCTGCGTCGAGGGACCCGCCTGGGCCCAAGGTCCACTGTGCGATGCACTGGATGCCGAATCCAGACGATGTTTCTGTTCAAGCCAGTTGGAGAGCAATTTGGAGAGATAATAGACAATGCGGAAAGCCTTGTCTGCGCCACCGACTTTGTTTAAAAACACATTTGCTTTCGACAACTGATCCATGACGGCGTCTTTCAAGTCACCCGCGGGGATACACGTCTCTATAAAGGAATAGTGAAAAACTCGTATCGAAAATTAAAAAGTCTCTGTTTTCAATCAACACAAAACGAAATGCAAGGAAAAGTCTCATGCACACACAGACACACCAAAAAATCATCGATCTCTTTGCTTTCAAGGTCCTCAACACTTGAAAAGCAAACCGTTGTTTGAAAGCGCGCGCCGCGCATTCCATCGAGGAAGGCCCTTTAAAGGCCGCGACAATGTCCATTCGAGTAGGACACCATGAGGTAGAGAGAGAGAGAGAGATGTTTGCTGATACACACAAAGTATATTTGAAAATGACAACTTTAAATACAACACATCAGATACTAGTTGATACATGGTGCTTTTATTATTATCAAACAATGGCCATACATAGTCAATTTGACCTAGATAGCCCAGGAAGAGGAGGAGGGGGAGGAGGGCATCTTTTTCCGTCCTACGACGAAAGAAAGGCAGACATGGAGCGTGTTTGATTCATGTCATTTGTATTTCAGGGACGCCACGTGTCTTGTGGCCACCAAGACGGCCAGACGGCCTGCACTTGCCACCCGTTTGTCAATCGAGGCACCTCCGTCCCGAATGGGACCGCTTGGTACCACAATCGATGACCCTGATCATCGAGTTTCGAGGCATGTTCCAGACGAAGCATGGCCAAACCAACGCCTTTCAGTGCAGATCGCACCTTGCCAATGCTCTTTCCCTGCGAATCGACAATGTCGCTGCCAGGCTGTGGCCATGCCAAGGACTCCTCGCCATCAGGCGAGGGGTGTCCTGTCTCTGCTCTTTTCACGCGCACCGGCAAGATCCGTTTACGAATGACGCCGGTGAAATGCGTGCGCGCAACCAATTCCTGTCCCAAATAGCATCCTTTGTGAAAATGGATGCCTCCCATCAGGTCCAAGTTTGCTTCCAGCGGAATACTCTCTGCCACACCCAGGTCCACGACGCCCTCGGGCACACCCAACTGCATGCGACGCATCGTGTACTGCTCCATGGTGTTGATAGAGACGGAGGAGCGCAACAGTGGCAAATCACGCCACGCCTCGGCCGTATTTCGCACCAAAAGACGAGAGCCCATGTGAGGATGGCGCGTATCCAAACAAGAGGACAAGAGGACCGAGGGGGCACTGTCATGATGCGAGTCAACAAACGGAGCAGCGCATAAAGAGGTCTCTGCATCATCCCACATTGCCAACACAGTGGCTTGATCACTGGCAACACTCAGTTGGAACGCTGATCGCAACTTGTATCGCCGCAGATGCTGTTCAAGAACAGACAGCGCGAGTGCATCGCATTCAATTATGTACGAGGCCCGCTCTGTGCTTGTCGAGTAAATGAACGCATCACACAAAATGCGACCCTAAAACGACGAGATACAGCACACACAAAAAGGAAAATGAAAAGGTTAAAACAAGAACAAGAAATACATAAACAAAGGCAAAGAGAGAGAGAGAGACAAAGAGAGACGGATACATAGTATATAGTATATAGTATATAGTATACGGGATACGGGATACGGAGAGATGAAAAGGAATCAATACAACAAAAACATGTCATTCATTGGATATCATAATAACAATATATAAAGGCACGTTTCAGGCCTGGTCAAAAAAGGGATCGAGGGACGTACTTGCGATGTAAGAAACGAGGTATAGATGCCTTGATGTGTATGTTCAATCACGGGTATGTGCTGAGTCACCATGCCTTGAAGGAATTTGGTTGCACTTTCTCCTTCAACTGCCAGCAGTCCTCGTTGAGTCAATGGCACCACCACCAACGATCGCCCTGAGGATGTGGCGCGTGCATCGACACTGGTCGACAATGAGCGTCCTTGATTGAGCACGAATTCATTGAGCACAATCGGTTTCCTTTGGAAACAGATCCGAGGAACAAGTGATCTTGCAAGATGTACGCGAGAGTGCATGTATCGCATGAGAATCAATCCTGATAATACACCAGAGGAGGAGGAGGAGGAGGAGGAGCAGGGATGTGGCCAGATCATCATCAGTAGCCGCGTTGAGATCATTGTCGCATGACAAACGTGGATCAGATACTACATCAATGACCCCAGAAAAGAAGAAAATAAACTCACAATTCAATTCAATTCAATTCAATTCAATTCAATTCAATGCAAAACAAAACAAAAACAAATTATCAGCTGAAATATTCACTTATTTGATCATCTCTCCATCACTGATACAATCACAAATATATGACTTGAATTAGCACTCGTTGCTGGTCTCTCGTCGAGTGAACCCACTCGGTCTTTGTGTCACAGACACGGCGAGAGAGATCAGAAAGAGACAAGAATGAATGAAGATCTATTTGAGAGAAAGAGAAATTAAAGTTGGAACGTTTCTTGTCTATTTCATTGACATGATCTCATTTATTCAATCTACTATCCAATAGCTTACTGGAGAGTAGATTACGAGATTACGAGATTACCAGATTACGATTACCAGATTCAACCGCACAGTCATGGATCAGGCATCGTGGATTCGAACGGGGAAGGAAGTGGTCGCTGGATGGGCTGCGGGATGTGCTCAAGTGCTGGTTGGTCAGCCATTTGATACCATCAAAGTTCGTCTTCAAACTCAAACAATTGCTAGTGGACGTGAACCACGATACACATCGGCCATGCAGTGCGCGCGACAGACACTTGCTCGTGAGGGACCGACCGCATTTTACAAGGTACCATTCTGGATATGATCAAGTCACTCATGATGCATTGCATCATGACATCTTTTGAATGTCACTGACATGAATACTTTCATTTGTGGTTACAGGAGGAGGAGGGGAGGAGAGGAGGAGGAGTTGTACTGCAACAGAGAGATGACTTATTGTGAATACCTCTTTTTGTTTTTGTCGATCGTGTGTTCCTAGGGCACTGTGTCTCCTCTGGTGGGCGTTGGTCTGTGCGTTTCCATTCAGTTTGCCGCGGTCGCGTCTATGAAGAGGTTGTTTCAGGAACGACATGGTAACCAGGCTGCCTCTGTGGACTCTTTGTCAATGACAGAGCTGTTCATTTCCGGTGCCGTGGCAGGCGTGGCCTGCAGTGTCGTGTCGGGTCCCGTGGAGCACATTCGTACACGTCTTCAAGTGCAACTGACGCCGGCCAAAGGGACACTGTCATCCTCTGCGCTGATGATGTCGCAGGCCGCGTCTATTTCAGGGAAACGCACGTATGTCACTGCGCACGAGACCACTCCGTATCGTGGCTCGGTGGATTGCGTGCGTAGCATTGTGCGCAATCACGGCATGCGTGGTCTTTATCGCGGACAGGGCGTGACGATGGCGCGCGAGTTGGTCGGCTACGGTTGTTACTTTCTCGGCTACGACTGGCTGTTGCGTCGCATGCGGGGTACGGAAGCAACGCAGTCCTCCGCTCCCGGTGCATTGACTGTCATGACGTGCGGTGCTTTTGGTGGATACTGTCTGTGGGCTGTGGCGTTCCCGCTGGACGTGATCAAGAGCAAAATGCAAGCAGACGGCTGGACGGCTGCGTCACGACAGTATCCAAACGCGTGGCAGTGCGCGAAAACAGTGTATTGCGCGGAAGGGCTACGCGGATTCTATCGTGGTTTCTGGCCGTGCATGTTGCGATGTGCACCAGTGAATGCTGCTACCTTTCTCACGTTTGACCTCGTTAGCAAGGCACTCGGTCTTGCTGCATCCACAGGGAAACAATGACCGTCAGGTCATGGTCGGAGAAGGACAATTGCGAGGGCATCTAGGTCTGTTGGCATGTCTGTCGAGTATGCGCGACGCCATGATGTGCCTCCCTACTATCACTTGACTAGCACTTTGCGCCACCGTGAGAAAGCACTGACTATGTCTTATGGTAAATACAAAGACATTGCCAACGAAGACTACATTGTTGATGTGACGACGAGTATGCCAGATAGAAAGCATGATGTCAGTGTGCACGCGTCGTTTTGAGTGACTGGTGAGAATGCAAAGAAGCCATGGCCCAGACAAGCTTCTGCGGTGCCGCATTCTCCCTTGTATGAGAGGAGCCATGCAAGACAACTGGTGAATAAATCACGCCATGAAAACCATTTATTTACACATTCTTCCTCGTTGCCATGCATATGATCACAGAAAAAACGCTTCCCACCCTCTACAAAAGGGTAGAACGTCGGCCTTGGTGACACATCACTGGGTGCTCCGCCCATGTGCGCATTCGGTCCATCGAGTCTTTCCTCTTTTCTATTTCTAGAAAGGGTGTCGCGATGATCCAAAGAAACCACCACAGCAGACACGATTCAAGCACAAGAGCCACATTGCTCAGCCAAGTTCGTCTTGTTGGGCACCACTACCCGGGTCCGACCATATTCCCTCGTTGAGTTTCCTTCGGTACGCTTGCTTGATTTTTTCCTGTTCCACTTTGACTTTGTGGTTATCATACGCAAAATAACCGACCACACCGGCCATGGTCACCACGCCGACGCCCATGACAAAGTAATTTTTTTGCATAAACAGCTCGAAATTCATCATGCGAAACAGTCGCGTTGCCAGCAACTTGCCCTCCATGTGCGACCCATCCTTGCCTGTAAGCGGTTTCATCGGGTTCCAGTGTTTTTTCTGTTGCAAATCTCCAAGGAAAACACGTCGCACAGAGTCTATAAAGAAAAAACGACGAGACCTGCAAAGCCAACCTCACGAGCCCGTTTATCAAGCTATCGTAGACTGTCTTGAATTGAAAAGCGCATCCATAGACTCCCTCTGCCGCAGACGACACGCAATTGACCGAGCCGCAGCACCAAGTTTGCCAAGATATATAAACAAGTATATATATAACTATCAACAGCTCATCAAAAGAGCCATGCAGAAACAAACCAATATCTGGTGCATCCAAATATGGCTCTTTTACAACAGCTAACCGTGTAGTTGGAGAGATGACGAGACTAGGGCAGGCCAGCAAACCCGGTTGTCATCGGCCTACTTGAGGCTCATTGGTCAATGCGGTCGCCATCTCTCACTCACTGACTCTCTTGATACATTGTGTCGGGTTATTCTGTGCACTGTGAGTGTGGACTGTCCCAGATGGTGATTGATTGATTGCATCCACGGCGTCATATTGCGGGTTTGCTTGAGAGTGATCCACGTGGTTGTCACCAAGGGAGGAAAGGAGCAATGTACGAGGGATAGCCAAGGCGTAGGCTAGGGGGGGCCCACTCGGGCCAGCTCGGATCTTTCCTGAGCTAAATTGGGGCATGTACACGCGACGATAACGGCCAGACATGTTGGCGCTGCTCGCATGCCACACCTGGGACGACATGAAAACCACAGATCCAGCCGGAACCACAATGGATATTGCGCCATCAGCCGTTTCTGCTGATAGAGGATAGGTGTTGTGGGCGCCTAGTCGAGAATGCCACGCGTGCCAAGCGGGTGAGCTTGAAGCCAGCAAGATGGTTTGTTTGGGTGACAAAGAAGATGCATTGTCATAGGGAATAATTTTCAGAGTACCATTGATCTACACATTGATATGTATAATGGGAAGGGGTGTGCATGAAAATTAAACAGTGACCGAATCCACATATACACGCAATACCGCAAACCTGATAAAAGAGGAGCATGCCTGCACCTATTACCACGTCCCCACAAATATATCTTTATCATCCTCTGTTCAGCGCAGTCCATATCCAATCTTACCAATGACATGTCATCGAGAGCACACCAGCAAGCGATGCTTGGAATTTGCTTTTGTTCTGGTAATGCCACGTACTGCCCATCCTAGATGAGAATCATTCATACACATCGTGTTATTGCGCTCGTCAACAATGGGACAAATCCAACAGCATCCAAGAGAAGATTAAACTAGACTGATCACTCCGTGTGCTCTACCTGATGCCAGTCAAAGCAAGAACGCGCATTTTGACACGGCCCCTTTACAATATACTGCTCATTGTACTAGTGAAGAGAGAGAGAGATGGCATACATCACATTGAAAGCCTCTCTATGTCTCGCAACCTTGGATAGGATCATGTCAACGTACCAGACAAAGGGGATAGTCACCGGGCAACAATTGCCTGACCTGTCTTGCCAGCCCACATCCAAGGACGCTCCCAACGAAATCATCGACCATTTCGTTGCGATGCATCACGTAGGTCGACCACTGTGAACGCGACATGTCCTTGTCACTGAGCGTGCCCCATTGCAGAGGCTCTACCCAAACACAAACCCCAAAAGCAGCACGATGAGAATCCCAATCAAAGTGGACCGCCCAAGACACGGCTCCCCAGGCTCATTTGATCCCCGCGAGATCACGTGCAACGTACCGATAACGCAGCCCAAGTCATTGCCGACATCCACCGCCTCGTCAATCTCCACTCTGGCCAACCAGTGTGTGCAATCCTCCAGCAATACAGCCAACGTTGACGGAGACAGCCCTAGAAATCGACACACATCATATTGTTGAATCACTGTGATCGTCATTCACATCACAATTATTCGAAATTTCATTCCCATTCGGTCATTGATACTCTTTTTCATGTTGACGCATTCAAATCAACAATCCAATTCCCATTCCGCACCCCGATCTCGCATTCCGTACTCCAAGCAAGGGTACGGAATCTCTCTCCCCCCACCCACCCACCTTGACGAATCACCAGATATCCATACTGATGAAAGAACCCGATTTGCTCTGCATTCAGATTAGTCGACATCCTATCCTATCCCCTGTCTCGCACCGTGACGCGGTGCAATACACACGCAAGAGCAACAAGGAACGCAGGGCCACTGGCAGAAATGGGAAATTCCCGGGCAAAGCGCTTTGTTGATTTGGCGCGTGGATTCGAAAAAAAACCCCGACCCACATCAGAGGGTTTGTGGTGTTGATAAATTTTATGGGGCCGTGATGGGCCCCGTGACGAATGCCGCGAAGCTTCGCGCGTTCTTTTTCTTTTTCTTTCTCTCTGGTTCCGTGTGATGTTAAGATCACGATCACGGTGGTATTCATTTTTGACGATTTTGCAAGAATGATGTCGGATGATGTGGCGGAGGTGCTCGATGCGCCGAACGAGGAAGGTTTCTTTGCCATCGCCAAACTCGAGGTAGGTTGATGCGTGTATCTGCCGAGGGGGAGAAGGAATGTTTTCATGGGTGGGAGACCGTGATGGGATGTGAAGAAAGAGATGGCTTTTCTCATGCGTGAGCTGATTCTTCTTCTTCTCCTTCTTCTTCTAGGGATGTGGCATTGCGGCGACTGATGTGAAAAAACTCAGCGACGCGGGTTACTACACTGTCGAATCAGTGGCGTACACGCCCAAGAAGGCCCTGCTGCAAGTCAAGGGCATGAGTGAAGCAAAAGTGGACAAGATCATTGCGGAAGGTAAAGAGACGGGGAGAGTGTACATGCTCTGTGCAATGCAATCCGGTAGCAGGGGCATACGATGGTGTGTTTCGATCTAGTTAAAGGAAAGGGAATTCATGCGTCAAACTCATGGTCATGGAATGTTGCTCTCTTTTTTTTTCTTAGCGGCGAAACTTGTTCCGATGGGATTTACGACGGCATCGGATTATCATATTCGTCGCAAGGACGTCATTCACTTGTCCACCGGCTCGAAGGAACTCGACAAGTTGCTGGCCGGTAAGTGTGGATGGGATGGATGTGGCCACTCACTGTAGTGGGCAAGCAAAAAGCAAACACCGCAAATGTTACGACATGTCGTGCCAATCTTTTTCTTTACTCTGTTGCCTAGGCGGTATGGAAACCGGATCGATCACGGAAATTTTTGGAGAATTCCGCACGGGAAAAACCCAACTTTGTCACACGCTGGCGGTCACTTGTCAGGTAGACAGCCGATACACTCATGCAACCATGCATATTTACTCACCTCCGATCCTTGGGAAAGCCATGGATAAAGGATTATCTCATAGCGTCCATGGGTGTTTTCCTTTGTTTAGCTCCCTGTTGACCAGGGCGGTGGAGACGGCAAGTGCATCTACATCGACACCGAGGGCACGTTTCGAACGGAGCGTCTGATATCCATTGCCAAGCGGTAAGGAGACACGAGAGACACATGCCATATGACGAGCTTCACTGCGTGGGCGCACGTGCCGCGCATCGTGCCCTCTGAAACGAGTTTGTGCGTGGCATTTCCATTTTGATGAATCCCTTTTCCACCCTGTTTTGCCTTTTAGATACGGCTTGAATGGCGAGGAAGTTTTGGAAAATGTTGCCTATGCGCGTGCATACAACTGCGATCACCAGGCGGCACTCCTCATCCAAGCATCAGCGCTTATGAGCGAATCACGCTATGCACTGCTCATTGTGGACTCGTCGACGTCCCTCTACCGTACCGATTTCAGCGGGCGCGGCGAACTTTCCGCTCGTCAAATGCATTTGGCCCGCTTTCTGCGCAATTTACTGCGTCTGGCCGCCGAGTACGGTGTAGCCGTGGTCATTACCAATCAAGTGATGGCTCAAGTGGACGGTGCATCGGCCATGTTTGGTGCTGATCCGAAAAAGCCTATTGGTGGTAACATTATGGCTCACGCGTCCACCACGCGTTTGTATCTGCGTAAAGGTCGTGCCGAAACCCGTGTCTGCAAAATATACGACTCTCCGTGCCTTCCAGAGGCAGAGGCCACCTTTGGCATTTACGAAGACGGTATTCGTGATGCGGCTGAGTGAACAACTAAATAGCTTTTTCAAGCTCGCGTTGTGCACGCCATTCGCGGCCGGGTATGGGCATGGGCGGATGCGGCCTGAAATGATTTTCGGCCGGCGTGCCTGTGGTTGTTCTCCGTCCATGCCTTTTACCCCACTTTTCTCTAATTGAATTTTTGCTTTACTCTGTGCCTTTCCTGTTTGTCGTGGTCTGTTTTTATTTTCTGTAATTTCCACCAATAAATACCGCACCGAGTCTCTTCTCGGTGACAACAACCACGCCGCCCCAATATACACAAGTGCCATCTCGCGACTCTCTACCGAAGAAATCCAGCAACGAGATGTGGTAAAAATATATTGCAGAATGCTTTCCAAAGCGGTCATGTCATCAAAAAGAAGCTTTACGCATCGCATCAATGATTGGATAAGCCCACCGGCGTGTTTTGATGAGCTGCTTTGACTGAAAACTGTCCATTGCCATGTCATCATCCATACATCGGATGATGACATACGATTTAGCGTTCTTGTAAATCAAAAGAAAAGAGCGACAGCCCTCGGTTGATATAGCAATCATGTCATGCTGATTGATAGTGCATATCACATCTAGACAACAGCATAAATGACACTATCATAAAAATGGCCATTGTATCATAACACCGTCAACACATTCTATGGGCTAGTCCGTTTGTAAAAAGAAAATATTACTGAAAAGTGCCCTTCTTACAAGAAGATCCGAAAAATTGTATTACGTTACGCGACGGTACACCCTGCAGTGCCGTTTCAAATAGGTTAATGACCTCCTCATCCGAATCCAACTGGCCATCACCCTCTTGAACAAGACTTTAAAAGGGAGGGAAATAGGCGCAATGAAATAACCTCTCACCGACAACAGTTTCCCATGTTTCTAAAGACACCAGCCTCAGGGCATGCCGTGAAAGCAGACCAGATCAGATCCATTCAAACTATATGGCATGAGCCCCGAGCAACCTATATCAGGGGAGAACAAAGAGATCTGATGGATAATTCATTGCAGAGATTATGTCTTACCATAAATGATCCTGGTCCTTGATACGTTTCAGCCAGCTAATAAGAACATAATCGATGCCCGCATCTATACATTATGGCCAAACAAGATCAGTGTCTCGGCCATATGCAAACAAACTCAACACAATTCCTGGCTCCCAGACTCTATTTGTCTCCGAGATCACACTGCCCCACACCATGCCGTCTTTCATTTACCTTTATTCACGAGCTTTTTCGCATACTCTTGCAGAACACCTTGGTCCATGACGCTTGTAGGTGCAACATTCCAATATTGATAGCATCAACAATAAACTCCCGTCGTTCATGTACTGTTCCTATCATGAATAGGGCCTGGAGAGATGACGGAGAAGACAGGACATACAGCTAACCACCTCGCTCCTCTGGGCTGGCTACTCTCGTAAACGTCCCAAACTATATTCCACACCAATGTTTCTCTATTTCTGCATGCTTGTTTGCCTCGGATAAAGGCCGTTTCCAAAGCGGATGTGTGCTCTATTCTTTGCATTGTGCTGGCAGCCACGGCTATTGAAGTTTCGCCAACTGAGGGCAGTAAACATGGACGACACCATCGTGATGACCAGGGCGGGAAAAACCATCGAAAATAGAAGGCCAGGTGGAGGCTATTTATAGAAGCACTTATAATAATTCGCCGCTGCCAATAATAGCAACATATCGTCCTCGGCCATGTGGAATGAATCGTGTGATTGGAGGGTAAAAAAAGAATACTCGTTTTCACCAATGGGAGTAGATTATGTCGGGTTCGCGCCTGGGGCTGTCGTTCGTGGCAACTGCGGGCGGCTCGAACAATTACAATTGTCGTTGCTCTCTTTTACCGGTATACATATACGCGTGTCTTTGTTATCTTAAAAGTTTAGAGTAGTTGTTTTTATTTTTGCTCATTACCAACACACACCATGATGATGGAAACTTACTGCGATGGCATGATGCAACACGAAGAGGACACTTCGTTGCTGTTGGAACTGCTGGCACCGCGTTCCTCAAAAGACGTTCCCAATGCCACGGCTGTTTGCTCCACCGGTTGCTCCGTCAGTACTCATAACCAACTGGCCAAATTGACGTCACACAGTGCATCACAGCATGCTAAGCGGCCGCGTCTTTCGAAATTGATGCTGCGCAACGACAGTCTCGCTTCCTTGACGGCCATCCTATCGCCAAGTCCACTTCTGGCTATGGACGACTTGTCGGCTGGCGCGGACAGCTTTCATAGCAATACTTCGCCGAGCGACAGTGACAGTGGCTCTCACGATGAGTCCTACATGTCTTTTTCTTCCTTTCTCAACATTGCCTTGTTGTCACCGATGGCCATGCCGACCCATCAAGAACCGACCCTGGACACGGCATTGCTGATGAGCGAGCCGTCCCCCAACGAGACCATGCCTCAGACGGACCAATTCAAGCCATTGTCTGACGACAGCAGTTTCTCGTTCATGGCGCCGAATACTTCTTTATTCTCCACGTTTCGCGCATTTCCAGCCAAGACTGTTGTCAATGCTGTCGCGACCGGAACAAACCATCAACTCGGTTCGTTCAGCCAGGCGTCGACGAACAAACGCGAGCGACATCGACAGGTGGAGAGACGACGGCGCGAGCGCATTAATAATGCTGTTGAGACATTGCGAGGGATTCTGACATCTCAAAGTCAGTTGACCCCACACATGGTGCGGGAAATGCAGACCAAGACGAAATGCCAGGTGGTGCGTGAGACCGTCATGTACTTGAAAGAATTGGCTGCTCAATCCACACGGGCCTCGCTAAAAACAGCGGATTCCAGTGATCCTCTCCCCTCTCCCTCTCTGTGACATTCACTCCATTTCCCTTGTCAAACACCGAAATGCGCCTATCGCTGTATTGTATGCTGTCTGAATGAAAAGAAAAGCACCTGTCATGTGTGGGACATTGACAACTGTACTGAATAGTATCATTGTACCAAATAAAAGGTTCCATGAAACAATGAATGATCTCCTGACCAATTGCAAACCTGGCTCGTTCGTTGTTTGCCCTCGAGTGATTTCCCACCAGCTTTGTCAGTGCAGTTTGCGAATTTTCAAGATTCGCCTAGTTGTATTGAAACAATGCTGATATTGTCGACCAAGATTTATTTGGTTACTGTATATATATCTATTCAGCTCTGGTGGCGAGCATCATCGTTGATCATCTCGCATCTCTTCCTTTCTGTCCTCGTGATCCTCACTCTGTTGCCTTTGGTTGTTTTGCAAGCCGGTCTTTGTGGAATTCATGGTCCATGCGCGAGTCAGTGTGTCGATTGAATGCAGTGGCTAATTGGCAAAAGAGTTGCGGTTGACAAAGATGTGGGCACTCTTCGATTTGTTGGACCACTCCGAGAGAATGAATCAGACAGTTTTTGGGGCATCGAGTGGGACAATGCTCTCAGGGGAAAACACAATGGGACCTTTGGTGGCACGCGCTATTTCGATTGCAGGTAATTTCAATGTCGATTTCATATCAGTTGATCTATTCTGGTGCAACGAAATAGATTGTCCATGCGAGATGGCCATCTGATGGTGCCCTCTCCTTTTCTCACACCGTGTCTTTATTTGATGTCTGCTGCTTGTCATAGGGAAGCGACGGGTGGCTCTTTTGTGCGAGCATCCAAACCAATTCATCTTGGAGAATCACTGATTTACGCCATCGCTGATGCCTATTTGGAGCCTTTTTCTTCGCAAGAGCGCTCGAAAAAAATGATGTTTCAAACGAAAACAGTGGAAATCGATCTCGTTGAAGCTCCGCCACGACAGTAAGTGTCTGCAAACTGTATTGATCTAGATGCATGTCTGGTCATTTGTTGAGGCCCAATGTTTCAAGAAACTCATTTATGCTATTGAATCAGACAAATAGGTTTATCGAAACGATTGGATGTTTCACATCGAAGCATCCAGTGCTTTTCAAAGTCTGACTCTGAGTTGTTGCAGCGAGCGATCGCTACGGAAAAGGTGACATACCATGCCGACACGGCTGACTCGTTGCGGCAAGATCTAATTGGTAGGTCATACACCACTTTGGCGTTTATATATTACAGCCATCCTGCGCGCCATCATTTTAATTGTGAATGTTTTCTTGTATTACGTAGGCATCGAAGAAATAGATCTTTCCTTTAACTTGCTCTCCAGTTGGGCAGCCACCATCGATTTCATTGCACTGTTGTTGCCTGGATGTCGCGTGATTCATTTCAGGTAAGAAAGGGACAGATATGGGGAAGATAGTTGATTATTGCGGGAGTATGTTGCCATAATGTTGATTCTTTCCCCTCCATAGTGGAAACAGATTCAGCATCGTGACTTCGGCGTCGGCCATGACCTCGGTCCAATCAGTCTTTCTCAATGACACTTTCCTCTCATTTGATCAGGTAGGTTATGTGTCTATTGCATCATGGTGATCATCTCATATATATCTAAACACACCCGCATATGTGTGCATTTGTATGTGACGAGGGGTTTCATTGCGTTTTCCATGTGCTATTGCATACTCTAGATAATGCATGGTATCAGTGCATTTCCAAACTTGACGGAACTGCACGCATGTGCGAATCAATTATCAAGTTTGTTTTGCGTGGCATCGCTTTCTCATTGGTCGTTTTTGAAACTGGTCGATCTCCAAGGAAACTCTTTGTCATCCTGGCAGTCTCTTTTGCCCATATTTCAATTGCCAAGGTATGCTGCCACTCAATGGTGCTAGAATTTTTTGCATCTTTGCTTGTGTTCACCCATGCTCAAAGATGCCACTCAACGCACTTTTCTGCTCACTTGACGTGCAGGAAGACGGAAAAGGAGCGTCTCCATTTTTGGAGCTATATAGGAATGTCGTGTTTATTTGATTTTTTCTTGTCTTTGCTTAGCTTGACAACACTGCTTCTTGCCGACAATCAACTGGCCGATGATGTGCATTTGTTGTGCACGCCTGCGTCGTCCACCCTTACTTCGTTGTCACTACAAAACAATCGCATTTCTCTGTGGACAACGCTCTATCAGTTTTCGCCTCTTTTTCCTGCTTTGAAGTCTCTTCGATTACGAGGAAACCCAATGACTCCCGTCTTTAAAATTCCCATGTCGACGGAAAGTTTGCGACCGGCCTGCATTGCTTGCATGCCGGCATTGCATCACTTGAACGGCAGCGCCATCACGGGCAAAGAACGAGACTCATCTGAGCGTTGGTATATCGGAGTGTGTCATACGGCTTTGCTGCAAGAAAAAAGTGCATTCAAGGAAGTATTTTATGATCACCATCCTCAATTGGCAACTCTTGAAGAAAAACATGGGCGTCCATTTTGCGCTCAGACACAGTGCGTTGCCAACATGGTGACCATTCACGTTGCTGCCGATGGGCATATCTCGCGGGAATTGCAAGTTCCACTGTCCATGACAGTCACACAGCTAAGAGCGTTGGGGCGAAAACTTTTCGGAAAAGTGTACTCTGCCATTGATCTTGTCGATGACGAGGTAAGAATGATCTATTCTGCCCTTTCTTCCTTCATTTTCAGACTACCCTTGGGGCATGAACGTTGTCTTAGTGCACATGCTGGACATGCACATTTCGAGTGCCGACTCTATCATGTATAGATCAATGTGTACTATTTTCTCCATTTCTCTCATCATTAATGTTTGTACATATGTACCTAGACGCACGAAAGGACAACGTTATCAAATGATGACGCGTCGTTAAGCGACTGTGCAATGAAGGATGTCAACGAGTTGATTTATTGGTGATGCAGTGGAAATTTAAAAGGATCAAGTGGATACCTCGTTGGGGACATTGATGCTTTCTAGATGTACTAATTACTTTTTTTATGAACGATGACTGGTACCGTGTCGATTTGTAACATAATAAATGGCACCATGTCATGCATTCTATCCGCCAGCGACCACACTTGTAGTCAAACTGATCGCCTGTGACACATTTGGGTCTCTTCTGCGTCTCTCCATCGGGGTGTATATCTGCGTTCCACAACCAGATTGAGATCAAGAGGGACAGTCAAAGGCTGTCAAACATCACGGCTGGTCCTTAATATTCCCGAGATTGAAGGGCTGCCTGGCACCCGTAATGTGCAGAGACGGGCATACACCCACATCACATGCAAATTCACGTGCCTTGCATGTGGTTCAAACTACCATTTTTGCATCGGAAGAATGGCACTTTGGAAATAAATTTCTGTCCAGCTTCGGTGTTGAAATTGTGTTGAGAGCTACCAAGGGGAAAGGCTGCTTTGTCAATCATATCTATAGCCAATCATAATGCGTATAATGAAGTGTTTTCTCCGAGGCCTTATAGAAATCCTTTTGCCAGTAAAAAACGCACGAACGCTGATTTGATTGTCTTTATTTACTTCAAATATCGAGACCTCCAGGCGAATACTTAATCCACCCAACACACATGACGCACGCGGTACAATACGCTAGAATGCTTGCCAAACAAAGTGCGCTTCCTACCACTGTGACCGATGACGTCGTTCTGGCCAGGAAAACTGCGAACGATCTTATTCAGAAGGCTGCACAGGCCTACGATTTTGTTGATTGCCATCCCAATGGCAAGGAAATCGCTGATTGTGCAAAAACGGCCTTTACCGTGGCCATGGAAGCCAAAGAGTTCATTGAGAGCGACACCGAGATGGACCCTGAAGCCGCACACTTTGCGGCTTGGGCGGTTTTCCTGGTCTGGGGGATCTACATCCGTCTTGGATGGATCACTTATGACGGTCGGTGCTCTGGCAAGGAGAGCGCGGCCTTGCATAAGGCCTATGGCATCTCCTTCAAGTTCATGCAATGGAATTATTGAAAGAACAATGCTCATACTGCCTCCATGGCCTGATTCATTTGGGGAGTGGTTGGCATTTCCGCAGTGGCAATTGTCGTTCTATTCGTGACGATCCTATACCGATCTTAGTGATATCGAATAGCTTTATGTTTGTCTATAAAATCAGTGTCGCGATGATGTCCGCCGGCTGCTGACATAACAGGCACGCCTCCAAAAATGTCCACCAATAAAACCCATTACTGCTGACGCGCCAGTGGAAGTGGATACGTTGTGCAACAACACATGGTTCATAATACACAATATGCATGAGTGATTGCAATCGCAGAGATACCAAAAAGGAACTAGAAATCAGCCAAATCAAAGCAACGCGAACATACTACGGAGCTGGTTACAATAGGGAGATCGAGACAAAAAAAGACCAAATGAATACATGAATAAATGATAATGTGAAAGACCAATTCCCCGCAACCAATCATTGCGTCGATACGAAAGGAATCCTCCGAGGCCTTTCGGCGCTCCGGCCAAGGCTGGCTATAAAACGAAAGCGTGACCGTAGAGTTTGTCTTTCTTGCATCAAACACCTAATCCACCCAACACCCGTGCTGCCACTCCTGCGTTGCTCAACAATGGCCGCCGAGCAAATTGAACTTCCTGTCACTGAGGACGTCGTCGAATCCGAACTAATGGGGAGGGCTCGCCGACTCCGCCGGGCCATTGAGCAAGCTGTCCATAACTACCACGCCGCTCGCAGAGCCAACCACAACCTTAATGGTGGGAATATAACAATCATCCAATTGGCTGACCAAATCGTTTTCGCCATCAAGAATGCTTCGGACTTTTACCACCGTTACGCAACAGAGGACGGAGTAGCCGCTAACGTTGCCCTAGAGGCCGGTATTTTGGGGATGGCCGAGCACCTAATGAGTATGAATGAGTACTTGGGTCAGCACCGCAAGGCCATTGAAGAAGTCCGTTTCACCTATTTCAGGCATCAACGTCCGCATGACATCTTTCACTACACTGACGTCTATCGTCTATATGGTCCCACCGCGATGCCCTTCGCTTGGGGAGCGCTTGGCCTCTCCGTGGTAACCATTGTCACTCTGTCGTATGTGGCGCTTCAATACCGATCCCGATCCTAGAGCCATCGCATTAACTTGTTTTTATCAATAAAATCGTCATGATGATCATGTCCTCTGGCTGACCAAATGACAGATGTGCCTTGAAAATGACCAAATAAAGCACATTCCAGCTACAATCCCGTTGGAAAATGTCATCATTATACAACACCACGGGTTTCACAAGCCATGATGTGTATGTGTAAATGAATTGACAGAGTCAGCAGCAATGTTCCGGAAATCAGCCAAAGTACACCAAAGTGAAAAGCATACGTTGCTAGTTGATATAAAGAGATTGATATAATTGGATAAAGAAAATGAAAAAGTGATAGATCAATGCCACGTGGCTGCACGTCGGTCCAACCAATCATTGCGTCGATACGAAAAGAATCCTCCGAGGCCTTCCGGGGCTGCTGTTGCAGCCATAAAATGCGACGCCGTCAAGACTTGGAAAGCAGTTTAAACTTCGGACACCTGAACCCCTTGGGCGAATACCTGATCCTCCTATCCTATGTCGGTACCATGCTTCCACGGAATGATTGGCACCAATGATATACCCGATTACATCGATGGTCTGAACGCTGACGAGATCTACGAGTTCGCTGAGGAGATGGCCGATCCAGCCAGCCAGCCAGCCGGAAACCATGCTTCGGAGATAGATATCAGTGTTTTTGTCGGCTTAACCGCTCGCATCGCTAAGAGAGCTGCTGAAGTGTTCCTCGAGGCTATGAAAGCGGGCGATCACGTCGCTGCTTTCAAGGCTTATAGTGCCCTTAGGTCAGCTTGCGGTGCTGTCCACCGGTTCAGCCAGTTTGTTGACATGCTGAAGGACCTTTCCAAGATCCGGGCATATTGTGAAGAATCTCTCCCAACCACATTCTACGAGGAATTGCATGCCTGGGAAGCGGCCGTCCAGGAAGCAGCCATCAAAGAGGCAGCTATCCAGGATGCAGTCATCCAGGAAGCAACCATCAAGGATGCAGCCACCGAGGAAGCAGTTTCCAAGCGAGATGGTGACAACCATTCCGTTCATACTGCCTCCGTGTCCCAATTTGGTTATGGAGCGCTTGCCATCTGCACGGTGGTCATTGCCGCTCTTTCCGCAGTTGTCGTGATCCGACTTCGATCCCGATTCTAGAGACATCGTATGTACTCGTGTTTTTCAATAAACTGTCTTTTATTGGATCATGTGGGCTAGCTGCTGGGATGATAGACGTACCTCCAAAAAATGACTTTGAATAAAATAAAGCACATTTCTGCTATAATAACCCCGCTGGAAGTATGAACATTGTACAATACATATGCTTCACAAGCCATGATGTGTATGTGTAAATGAATTGACAGAGTCAGCAGCAATGTTCCGGAAATCAGCCAAAGTACACCAAAGTGAAAAGCATACGTTGCTAGTTGATATAAAGAGATTGATATAATTGGATAAAGAAAATGAAAAAGTGATAGATCAATGCCACGTGGCTGCACGTCGGTCCAACCAATCATTGCGTCGATACGAAAAGAAAGTCGCCGGGTCTGTGCGGAGCTACGGCTATAAAAGGGACGCCGTCAGAGACTTTGAAAACAATTTAAACCTCAAACACCGGGGCTTCTAGGCAAATACCTGTTCCTCCTACCACTGTGTTGCACCTGCTCTTCTGTGAAGAAATGGATTTCTTCGCTGGTATACGGCCGACGATCGAGACGATGAACGTTGACGACCTCTACCCGTTCGCTTCTTTTATCTGCAATACTACCAGTCAGTTAGCCAGAGACCATGCGTCAAACCCAGTAACCAAGGAATGGATCGATATGGCCGCTCTCCTCGCTAATAAAGCTGCTGCAATGGTCCCAAAAGCCATTGAAGAAGGCAACCGCGAAGCTGCTATCAAGGCCTGGATTGCTCTTGGCTTTGCTCACTTCGCTGTCAACGTGTTCGGCAACGATGATGAGTTGCGAGAGGCCACTTCCAAGATCTTGGCGGATTGTCGAGCAACCCTCCCAGAGGGATTCTACACGGAAGTAGAAGCCTGGGAAGCAGCCCACCCCGGATCAGACTCCTGCTGAAATGATGACAACCGCCCCTGTGCACACGACCTCCATGTCCCGCTTCAATGAGGGAGTGTTTGGCATCTGCGCTGTGGCCATTGTCATTCTATCGGTGTTGCGGCAATCCGACTTCGATTCCAATCCTATAGACATCTTGTATTGTTTTGTTTTTCAATAAAATGTCTTTTATTGGATCATGTAGGCTGTGAGAAGACTGGTGCACCTCCAAAACAGCACATGAACAGGACGCACTAATGTTTCAATCATGGGGGAAAATGTGAATGTTGTGCAACAACGTGCGTCTCACAACACACAATGTAGATCGATGTGTGACTTTACACAGATATCCACAATGTACTGGAAGCGAACCAAAGCACAACAATGTAAAGGGTTGACGTTGCTAGTTGAGATAGAGAGACAAAACTAGCGATAAAAAAGAGCAAGATAGAGAAACAAAGAGATGGACCTGCGATGCTTGATCAACCTTATCTATAGCCAATCACAACGCTTGGGATTGAACTTATTCTCCGAGGCCGTGCGCGGCTGCTAGGACGGCTAAAAAAGGGCACGATTGCTGGCTTGATTGTCTTTTTTTGAATCAAACACCTCCCTCTGCGTGAATAGTTGACCCACCCAGCATCTGTTCCAGAACTATTTTACTGCGCAACAATGGGCCCAGAGCAAAGTACGTCTCCCGTCACCGAGGTCATCGTCGCATCCGAACTCATGGATGAGGCTTACAAACTCCGTTGGGCCGCTGATCAGGTCATCGAGAACCTCCGTCGCGCTCAAGAAGCCGATCCTAATCACGATGATAATGGCAGAAAAATCAAAGACTTGGTTGCCAAAGCCCGTATCGTGGCCCGGAATGCCGTGGACTTTCTCCGCCGCTTCGAGAAGGAGAACGAGCTAGCCACTCGCATTGCTCTGGATACCCTTCTTGCTGTCGGCCGAGCGGCGTTATAGATAGAGATTAACCTGGATGTGGACGCGCACTACAATGGCCCTGATAAGTTTTTTTGTGCCTGCAAAAGGCGTATGTTGAAGGAGCATGAGGAGGTCAACGTTGTCAACCATCCCGTCCACACTGCCTCCTTGCCACCCTTCGTTTAGGGAGCGCTTGTGTTCTTCCGCAGGAGCCATTGTCATTCTACTATACGTGGTCATCCGACATCAACTCCTATCCTAGGGGAATCGATTGCATTTGTGTTTGTCAATAAACTGTCTTTTATTGGATCATGTCCGCTGGCTGCTGATATGACAGGTGCGCTTCCAAAAAATGGTTTTGAATAAAGCGCATGTTTCACAAACCACGATGTGTGCATTCGATTGCATTGACAGAGATATTATCAACGTACCAGACATCCACTAATGCATGGTACAGCAAGATAAAATATGTATTTCTAGTTGATATAGAGACACCGTGACAAAGAAACAGACCAAATGAAGAGACGAAAAATGAAAAAGTGCAAGACGAATGACACGAGGCCAAAAATCACCGCAGCCAATCATTGCGCTTGTAATTGTGCGTATTCTCCGCAGCCGTCCGGGGCAGCCGCCGCGGCTATAAAGGGGACGCGTGACCGTTGAGCTTGTCTTTGTTCAACCCAACACCTGAGCCCTTTGGGCGAATACCTGATCCTCCTACCACTTGTGCTGAAACCACACCTCTGCACAAAAATGGGCGCCAACCAAACTAAGTCTTTTAGCCTTGCTCGCGGTGAGGCCATCGAGCGAATGGACGCCGCTAAACTCCTCTTCCAGGATGCTAAGAATGCCGTCGATGCCCTCGAAATCGCTTGGAAAGCCGATCCTAAATGCGATATCAGCACAATCAAGGAACTGTCCAAGAATGTCGTAGTCGTGGTAATGAAAGCCAATAATATGATATTTGACAATATTGACAAACATCCAGGGGCTGCTAACCTCGCTCACCTTACCCTTTCGTGTGCCCGGTTCATCTACGTCTATGACATGAAGATTCATCATAACAAAGACGGGCATATTGACAGTGACAGCCAGGATCTTATTCAGGATGGCCTTCTCCTTGATGAGAAGCATCGTGTCGCTTGCGAGGCCCTATTTGGCGCTGATAACGAGGTGACTTTTTACAAACGCCTCGTGTCCACTGCCTCCAAGATCGGAATCCGCCGGGGAGCTCTTGGCATCTCCTCCGCAGTGGCCGTTGTCGCTCTCTCCGTGGCCATTGTCGTTCTCCCCGCTGTGACGCTCCAGCTTATGTCATAATACCATCTTGTGGATTTGCTTGCTTTTGCCAATAAAATTGTCGTGATGATGATGTCGGCCGGCTACTGGGATGATAAGTGTGCCTCCAAAAAATGGTTTTGAATAAAGCGCATGTTTCACAAACCACGATGTGTGCATTCGATTGCATTGACAGAAATATTATCAACGTACCAGACATCCACTAATGCACGGTACCGTAAGATAGAATATACATTTCTACTTGAAATAGAGACACCCAGACAAAGAAACGGATAAAATGAAGAGAAGAAAAATGAAAAAGTGCAAGACCAATGACACGTGACCAAAAATCACTGCTGCCAATCATTGCGTTCTGTTTATTCTCCGCGGCCCTCCGGAGGGGCCGCCACGCTTATAAAAAGGGACCAGCGAGACTTTGAAAGTAAGTTATCTTTAACAACATCAAACACCGGACCACTCCGGAAACACCAAACCCACCACCCTTTTCTGTGCTGCAACTATTCTCCTGCACAAAAATGGACTTACCTCGGCGTACTTATTTTCCCATGTCTGGCGATGACGCTGAAGGTGTCCGCATGTTCGTTAGGGAACTCTACTGGGGCTCTATGAACCTCTGCCACTATGGCACTCACACGCACACTCACGCGTATGCTCTTAATCCCATTGCCAATGACGCTGATATTCTTGGCTTTTCCGAGGTGGCCATTGAGCTGGCCCGGGATGCCGCTCTCTATCTCCTCTTGAACCAATTTAAATATTCCGACGCCACCCCGCTTGCTATTTACTCCATTCAGATACTGAGAGATGCCTTCATAGCGCGCGGTAAAGTTGACAAGTACGGCAACTTCATGGACGCGGATGGCGAGGCCTTTTGTGCCGCTATTCACCCTGCTGTCATGAATCAACCCAAGTCTACTTTTTGGGAGGATGTTGTTGTCACCGACCGTCAGTCGTCTGGTTCCATTCCTCCAATTGTTTGGGGAGCGCTTGGCACCTCGGCAGTGGCCGTTGCTGTTCTATTCATGAAGACCTTAACCGAGGGACACCTGAACTTGGATGTTTTGAAATAAATTGTCTTTCACTTGATCATGTCGATTGGTTGCGGGGACGACACGTACACTAGGCGTGGTTCTGTCAAAGATTTGCAGCTGCTGCAAAGAAAATTTACCACCAAACATGGTCATGTTTAATCCATGTTACTGCTGACACCAATGAGACATGTCACTATCGTGCAATAAATTACAGTGTGTCTATATGCTTGAATTGAAGGAGACATCAGAAGGGTAGTGGAAATAGACGAGTGCCCCACAAACGGAAAAGTTTACATTTCCGGTTGAGGGTGATAGACTGAGAGAAAGAGACACCTCGAGTCAAAGTGAATGATTTGAGTCGATGTGAGCAAGTGGAAAAAGTTGGACATGTCAATATCAAAGGTACATATTCTCATTGCAAGGACTGTAATGGTTCTCCGATGGACCATTATCAAATAAATAAAATACATGTGTTTCGACCAACACGCATCAAGGCACTTTGTCTGATGGACTCGTCAGGAACTTGCCTGCATTTAATTGCATGAAGCGAATGGTCACATTTGATATAGACTGTAGACGAGAATCATGGATTTCCCATTCTCTCGCTCGCCTTTCCCTCGTCATCCCCAAGTTTGTCACTCAAGATTTGTCAAGCAAAACAGATCACCAACAGTTTGGGAAAAATACTCCACGTCAATATGGACCACAAAACAATTCAGTCGTCAAAACGCTTTATTGATTCTTTAGCAATACTTTTTCGCTCAACAAGGGCAAATACACGCCGTCTCCCCCTTTCTCTCGGAGAGCAGCTTTCGCGTCGCCAACCGCAAATTTGTACAAGAAACAGGACACCGGAATTGTCCAAGCGTGCCACAACGAATGCGCATCAAACAACCCATAGTAGGGTGAAAAATCGTACAGCTCCAAACTCATCCCCGCCAAGATCGCAATGAAAAACGCATACAACCAAATGAAATAGCCACGGAGCTGACGTGTACGAACAGACTCGCATATCCACAACAGCATGTAAACCACGCCCAAACCACAACATACTTTCATGTTTAGACCATAGTCAAAAGTCGGTGACAGCGAGAGGAAAAGCACGTATGCCACGTACATCTCCACAAACAACGCCGCCAGTGGCACCTCCAAATGTTTCCGCTGAAGCGGGAAAATCCGTATCATTGTCGCAAAAACCGAGTAAAATAGGGCAAATGATGCCGAAAAGTAATCCATTCTCTCGGTAAAGGTGAAATGGCGAGCATGAAATACCGTAGACCACACCCACGCATTCATGCTCACCACCGAATAGCCGAGCCACAGCCCTCTGAGCCGGTACGAGCCATCGACATTTTTGCGGTAGTAGTAGAAACCGAAAGCATGAGCACCAAAATTGCCAATGGAAAACCACATGGAAGCTATCTCTTGGAAACCCCCGATGCGTATTAACCACCACATGCCGTGGTACTGCATCACGGGCTTCCCCTCAGCCATGCATTTCTTGGTGTGCCATTCGCTGCATTTGTAGTCGCAGTTCTCTGGGCAATCCCACCCCAAGAGCCGCAAATTCCACGGAAGATTGTTGCCATTGGAGCAATCGTTTGCAACACACGTCGACACACATTGACGAAATTCCGGATGACGATCACCAGACGAGGCCCACGCGAGCGGACACCACAAGGCCACTGCCACCGCTGCCAAAAACACAATAAATGCTGTCGTCTTTAGGCGCATGGGGGCACAGTGGGTGTGAAGAACAATATTTAAAAAGAAAACAGACAACTTATCCTACGACACTTGTCATTGTAAACTTGCACTAGACAAAAACAGTCCTTGTCATAACAGATAAAACAAGTTTACAAAACAAGAAAAACAGACACGGGGCGTCGTTGTGCAACACGACAACGCGACCCGAGACGGGGCCAAGCGGGAATTTTTGAAACCCTAAGCAAAGATACAAACAACTTCCGAGGACCGTTTCTCGATCATACAAACGCGTTTATTCACAGCCGATCACAAGATCAGCACTGGTGGACGAGGCAATCGATGATGGTACGAGGGGTACAAACAAGTGGGTACCCGGAAATGATACAGAGTGACTGCGATTGCCCGTGGCGGAAGGCAGGCACAGAAAAAAAGAATGAGCAGGGGGTGCCGAACGGTGAGAATACATCATCCACCAGCATTATACGAGTCCATGTCGTCTTCGCCAGAATAAAAGAATTGCTTGAATTCCGGTGCTGCTCCTGATGATGATGGCGGCGGCAATTCTTGTTTCTTTGATTTTCGCATGGCCTTTTCACTGTGCGACGGTGCATAGGACGGCTCTGCGTCGATCGATTTGGGTTTTGCTGTGCGCACCTTGATGCCGCGCGATGCTCGACCAGACACACGGATGCCGGACGGTACGACGGAAATTCCTGGTGAATAAAAATGCGACGTTGATGCAGTGTCATCGTGACGGTGATTGGACGATTTGGATGACCGTCGAGATGAAGACATGGAGACATTGTCGCTGGCAGGCGGAGAGGGCGGAGACGAGGGAGAGCGCGACCAAGTCGCTGCCGGCGGGTATTCATCGTCAATCGACGCGGCGGCCAGCGATGTTGAAAGAGGATCAACCGATGACACCTTCATCTGCGGTTTTTTCAGCGAGAGGGTACGTTCAACTGTCGTTGGCAAGTTTCTCGGTTGGGGCAGATTAGGTGACGCGGGTGAGGACGGCTTTCTCATTAAGGATGACCGATTTTGCGGTAGTGGCGTGGTCACGTACGATTGATCCATAGGCGACACGTCATTGTAAACCATATCCTCCTGGTGCTTATCTTTCTCTTCGTAGGCCTGAAAGGAAGGTGTATCAACGTTTCTTGTCTGTTCTTCGTATACGCCCTGGTTTTCATTCATTTCCTGGTGCTCGATCCCATGCTGATTCTCATTCCAATCCTGAACGACAGCAGGCTCTCCGTTCATATTAGATTGAACACCTTGGGTGACAGTACCGCCCTCCATTGTCTTCGATGTGTTTGACGGCGGAGCAAGCTGCGCCGACGTGACGCTTGTCCCTGCATCGTCATTTTCTCCTTGTTGCGACTGCTCAAGTGGGGTCTTATTGCTTTCCTGAATGACGACGACGCCGTCATCTGTGAATTCGGCAATGTCATCCCTTTTCAGAGGTGAAGGAGGCCCTTGCAAGTCTTTTTTTTTCGATTTTCTGCTCGGTGATCCTTCCCGTGCCACTTGGTCGTCATTGTGAGTCACCGTTTCCTCATTCAACGGCAGTTCCTGACTATCCCCCATGGGCGGCGGCGGCGGGGCCGATTGAAGGGCAAGCTGCCTCTGGTATTCCTCCTCTTCCTTTGCACGCACTTTTTGTGCGTGTTTCACCGCATACGCCTGCTCGCGCAGTCTCCTGGCCTCCTCTCCACGTCGAAGCTGGTTTGATAGTGCTTCTTCTTCTTTCACTTCTGCCAGTCGTTCATCTCCCACCTTGGCGATGACTTTGTCCTGCAACATTTGCAGCTCTTGCAGGAAATTATCATCGGCCAACTCCTTAAGCTCCTTGACTTGCTTTTCATATTTCAAGTTACGATAGTTGGGGTGATTAGGCAGCCGTTCAATGCACAACTGAGCAAAGGTCATCAACTTGACATAGGCCGACTCTACCTCCTTTGCTTTCAACTGTTGCATGCCCTAATAACATTAATGCCATATAAACAATGTAATTCCCCATAAAAGCCCACAAAATCAACTACTCCCCATGCCAAATAGCGGAACACCTATTGGAATCATCATCTGATCGAAAGTCGCTCTATTCTAGTACACATAGAGCCCCATTCACCAAATCCACAATACCCCCACTCCAGCCTACTCACCGTATGGTACAGTTTCAGAGCCACCATGTAATATCCCATCAGACTCAGCGACAAGTCCATCTCATCCACCGTCTGCTTCGCATCGAGTGTTAGCTTGTGCAGCAGCTCCTCGCCGCTTATGCGCTTTCCTGGCTCCTTTGTGCTACCCATGTGCCTGTGACATCAAAGTACTAATTGAAATACCCACACAGAGGTCAGTGTACTACCATAACAGACCACCTCTTGGTCATCACCTTGATCCAATCCTGTATCAAACAAAAAACAAACAAATAAAAGACTAATATAAAGAGAGAGAATGAGAGAGACAGCGACATTGAAAGACAATAGAGACCGACTTGATGGCTCCCCACAAAGCCGCATAACAAACCCTCAAATGAAAGCATGGAACGCGAATTGAAACCCTCGCTATAGGCTGCGTGGTTCTTGGTCCTCGCTGATCCTCCTTTATCAACAAGGCCTTTTTGATGATGCATACTGTTTGTTGACAGTCTTTCTACGCCATTGTACTGGACAGACGAGAGTGTAGTGAAAGAGATCTGGTATGCAAAAGGATAAGGGGAGAACTGGAGAATAATAGACACCCAATGACCATGTTTGACTTTCGCAGTGATACAGGCAAGTGATGAGGACCGTTATTATGTATCCAAAGCGGAGGGGGGACTTGATAGATGAGATCTTGTGTTGATTTTCCGAGGACCATGTTGATGTTGGGTTCTCTTTTATTCATGTTTCTTTTAATCCGCAGTGACTAAGCCGACGCAGGCCATGCGCGACTTTATGATCAAAGCGGACGTGGGAGATGACGTGTTTGAGGAAGATCCCACCGTCACTGCTCTGGAGACGAGGGTGGCCAGCATGTGCGGGAAAGAAGCGGCGCTCTTTGTGGCAACGGGTGTCATGGCCAATCAGCTTGCAATGCGCGTCCATCTCTCTCAACCGATGCTCAGCGTTATATGCGACCGACGGTCGCATATCTTCAAGTAAGTGTAAAAGAGGAAAACCAGTGGCCCCACTCGGGGCCACTTGGGACCGGCGAGCGCATCAGCTCATCTGATCAACGAGTTGTTGATGCCATCATGGACGAGTGTACGGCAGCTGGTTAAATGCATCCGATCTTGCCTGGTCGGTGGTGCCACTGAATAATCAGCATTTTCTTGATATTTGTAGATACGAGTGCGGTGGTGTGGCCTATCACTCACAAGGAACACTCATTCCTTTAGAGCCTCCGATGGGGGCAACGCATTTATGTGCAAAACAGTGCGCCGAAGCCGTTGTTCACGAGGACATTCATTATTGTCCTACGCGCGTTATTGCCCTGGAAAACACGCTGGGCGGCTGTATCTTTCCATTGGAAGAGATGCAACGAATCCGCCAAGTGGCGGATTCGTCTTTGTTGCAGATGCATCTGGATGGTGCACGACTGTGGAATGCGTGTGTGGCAACGGGCCATTCATTGTTCGAGTATTGTCAACCATTCGATTCGATTTCCCTTTGTCTTTCCAAAGGTACCTGATTTGTCCCTTTCCCCCTTTGGATGTTTTCCTCTCTTTCCATGAATTCCATTGATCACGCCCATGTATTGCACAAGTCATGATGACATGATCCTGTTGGCTTCTCTCTTTATTTACCCTCCTCTCTTTCTCTCATTTTGTTTCCGTGCTTGTTAGGATTGGGTGCACCCATCGGGTCACTTCTCGTCGGCGGACGTGCGTTTATTGACAAAGCCCGGAAATATCGGAAACTCTTTGGTGGAGGCTGGCGTCAGGCTGGTATTCTCGCCGCTGCGGGTCTGTACGCGCTGGATCACCATTGGGAGCGAATGGTGGATGATCACGCCAATGCCCAATATCTGGCCAAAGGTTTGCAAGCGTTGGGACTGCAACTCGTACATCCCGTCGAGACCAACATGGTTTTCGTGGATGTGGCGCCCATCGATGGCACTGCGCTGTTGAAACGTCTAAATGAATCAGGCAAAATCATTGTCATGGCAGGGGACAACTCGTCCATTCTCCGATTCGTCATCCATTTGCAGACACCACGAGAAGGCATCCAGTTGCTGCTAAAAGGCATCGAGGACGAACTAGCGTCGACCAAGAAACAGCACATTGCGCATGCATAAGGCTCCAGAAAGAGCATGGTTTCTGCCATAACCATGCATTCTATGTTGCCGTTGACACGATCACAATGTGATCGCAGTACTGTGTGTCGATGATTGAAATAAATCATCATCATCATCGTCATCATATCGGGATATAGTCATGATCCTGCGTCATCTGTTTTCTTGACAGTCAGTGGCACCACATAGTAACCATCTCGGATACGAGAAGCGTACTGAAGCAAGTCTTTTTGTGACGGCATCGAGGCATCAAGACACACAGCGTCATCCGAGAGCGTGTCCTCGTGCATGACCAGCGGCTGATGGGCGAGAACGGAACGCAATGGTTCCGTCCCGATCGGCACCTGAACTCGGCGAATCGAGTCGACAAAACCTAAAAACCGCTGCAGCGACTGCAAAACAGACTCGACATCGACGCTGTCACGAGGAAACGGCAGCGATGCCAATGCACACAGACGTTTCAAATCATCCGGTGTCATCTGGCTGTCCGTCCTCGCCGATCCAATAACGTCCAACAAAGAATGCTTGGTCATCACCATTGATTCCTATGCAATGTGAAACAAACATGTTGGTATTCTGTCCTTTTCCTCTGTTTCTCATCACATCGAATCATCAGCACAGCCCACATCTTGTAATACATCTGGGAATACCGCTCCTAGCACGGTACACAAAGGGGGAGAGCAGAGAACAACAAAGTGGTATAGAAAACACCTTACCGAAAATCGCCGCGTTTTGCCTGTTGCATAACGGCAAACAGAAAATCTTATCATCTAGTGAATGATTCTTGTTTAAAGAAACAAAAATATCATTTTCAATACTAGATTGCAACATTTCAAAGAAGAATCGATTGACTCGAAGCTGGAAAATGTCTTGGCAGAGCGCGCGCTCCACCAAATCGGGTCATCAGCGGTCAATTTGTTGTTGATTGCCAAGCAATCCATTCTTCCCTTTGATATCGATGCATTGTCTTTTTTTGTCGACTTTTATATATATATATATATATCTATTTATTTATCTTTTGTTTAGCATTTAATTGTCATTTTGAATATATATATATATCTATATAGAAAAGAGTGCATTTTCATGGATGGTCAGGATGAGACCTGCTTGCCTCTGCAGTTCCAGCCGTGGTTTAGCTCGGTGGATCCGAGTTTTTGGCACGCTTTTGCAGAGCGGAAACTGAATGTGGAACAATTGAATGATGCTCCAATTGTCATTTCCGCATCGTACGTCTCTGGTACGGTATCAGAGCTTCCACCGCGACTTTGCATCTCGAGCTCTGACCTTGTTCGTGGAAGGTACGTGATCTATATCTAATAGGGTTGTCTCGGACTGATGGATCTATTCTTGTCACCTTTGCCATGTTGAGTGTCATACACTCATCTTATGTACACCAATATCACTTCTCCCCTGTGTGATCATTTTCTAGTAGCGTGTCTTTTGCATGGATGACTGAGGGGACAATGCACAATTCAAACACCTTGGAAGAGTTTCGACAAATCGACAAATTGGCTATTTACATTCGCGCGCATCAGCAGTTGCTGGACAACATGCGCAGCGGGGCCATTGCAAATGAGCCTGAGCGGTTCTGCTGTTTTCTTCTTTTCAGTTTTGCTGATTTGAAGAAATACCATTTTTTCTATTGGTTTGCCTTTGTCACGGTGGCATTAGAACATCCGGTACTGCTGAAAAAGTCGCATGGCTTTCTTGATCGCTTCGATGACCGTCAGGTAAGTCTATCCGCAGTGTAAACATGGAGATACGTCGTGAATTGAATCTCCAAAACTGCTCCTTTTCTTCGTGCGCATGCTTTGACGACGTGTTTACTTACTGGTTATTTGTGTTTGTGTTTTCCCGCAGTGCACTTTGCTTTTCCATGAATATGATCTGTTTGCTCGTGTAAACAAAGACACGGCTGCATATGCATCGTCATCGATTGTTTTCTTTTGCCGCTGGGTGAATAACGGATGGGACCTACGGCCACTCGCAGAGTGGCAAACATGTCTGGCAACATGTGATGATCATCATGATGACCAGGTAAGAAATTTTATGATTGCACAACACATGATGCGGTTGTGTTGGACCGAGAGGCCGACAAGGATAGAGACATGGTTTTATTCTATGATGATTTGACGCAGAAACAGAGAGATTTACTCTTTGCCTGTCGTTCGTGTCTAGTACATGCTCGCGTTTGTTGACCCAAGTTCATCCGACCATCATGCTGGGTGGTTGCTGCGCAACGTTCTGGCTTTTGTTACTCATTGTCTGCGACAATGTATGCAGTCTACCAGGCGGAATCTCCTGGTACTGTCCTACCGTCAGGACAGTCGGAAGAAAAGCGTCGCCGCGAGTAGACTGTTCGATGTGCTCTTGCCCGAATCATCTGCCATCGTTGAAGCACCCGAACTGCATCGCTCCTTTTTCGAGAGGCACTTGGATACACATAAGCTTTCACCTCGTCTTGTCAATCTTTCCACTTCCATGGATCCTTTGCGGCTCATTGAAAGCGCGGCCGACTTGAATCTGAAACTGATGCGCTGGCGTCAGACCCCGTCACTCAATCTCGAGCGTGTACGTGGTACACGCTGTTTACTCATCGGTGCCGGCACCCTTGGCTGTCATGTCGCTCGTCAGCTTGTGGTAAGATGTCATTCTGGTGTTTTATGAACAGACATCGCGATGTGTGCCTCTGTGTGCGTGTATGGAGGACTGGTTGTTTCTGTCGGCTGTCTTGGTTGTCTGTTGGGGCGCTTGCAATTCCGTGTCGTGCCGGCATGAGACTCACTACTGCGTCTTGTTTGTTTTAGGGCTGGGGATTTCGACACATTACCTTTGTCGACAACGGAAGCGTATCCTACTCCAATCCGGCACGCCAGGCACTATTTTCGATGGACGACGTTCACAAGGCAAAAGCAGTAGCAGCTTGTGACGCAATACTTCGTATTGCACCCTATATTCAATGCCAAGGTGTGACGCTTTCCGTCCCCATGCCTGGTCACCCGCCTGACACTGTCGCCGAATCGGCCAATTTTATCGCCATAGTAGACAGCCTATCAGGGCTCGTACAAGGGCATGACGTCACGTTTATTTTGACAGATTCTCGAGAGTCCCGCTGGCTGCCTACACTGTTGGGGCAGATTCATGGAAAATGTGTTGTGAATGCTGCCCTCGGATTCGACAACTACGTGGTTATGCGACATGGCAATCAAGATATGGAGGCGATAAAGTGTGGGAAAGAGGACACGTCTAGTGAATCCAAAGAGACGAGCTTTCAACAACGATTGGGGTGCTATTTTTGTTCCGACGTCATTGCACCGACTGATGTACGTAATAGCGGCGAGCTAACAAGAGAGAAGGAGAGATTCTGGGATGTTCCATCTTCAAACGTCATGTTTTTACTTTCCCTGCGCATTTCTTTCCAGCACAGTGGGATCCGAAGCTTGGAATTCACGTGACTTGAAGTCGCGGC